>OHBW01000715.1_pt1 | contig 14759 bp, 9 predicted proteins | sample 1577411 | NCBI WGS metagenome assembly OHBW01 (sample SAMEA3879534, study PRJEB24766) | human gut metagenome | biome: human-associated habitat; feature: feces | place: USA | collected 1985/1987 | reverse complement strand
TACCAATACGGTAGAGGCTTATCTCACAGATTTGGACAAACTAATGGCCTATCTGACCCTTGAAAACCTCCATCCATTAGAGGTAACATTAGAGCATTTGGAAACATTTTCGGCCGGATTACGCGACATAGGCATTCACCCCCGTTCACAAGCACGTATCCTGTCGGGCATCCGGTCTTTTTATCACTTTCTCGTGCTCGAAGATTATCTCGAGACCGACCCGACCGAGCTGCTTGAGTCTCCGCAAATAGGATTCAAACTGCCCGAAGTGCTCACCGTGGAAGAGATAGACCGTCTCATAGAGAGTATAGACAGAAGCACCAAAGAAGGACAACGAAACCGAGCCATCCTCGAGACACTCTACAGTTGCGGGCTTCGCGTATCCGAACTATGCAACCTGAAGTTATCCGACCTGTACTTAAATGAAAACTTCATCAAAGTGGAAGGGAAAGGGAGCAAACAACGCCTGGTTCCCATCTCGCCACGAGCTGTAAAAGAAATTAATCTATATTTCCCCGACCGCAACCAAATGAAGATTAAACCCGGCTTCGAGGATTTTCTATTCATCAGCAACTTTGGAAAAAACATCTCGCGCATCATGGTTTTCCACATTATTAAAGAATTATCCGAGCGCATCGGTCTGAAAAAGACCATCAGTCCCCATACCTTCCGCCATTCCTTTGCCACACACCTACTTGAAGGAGGAGCGAATTTACGTGCCATTCAATGTATGTTGGGACACGAAAGTATCGGGACTACAGAAATTTATACACACATTGACCGCAATATGCTACGCAGTGAAATCATTGAGCATCATCCCCGTAACATCAAATTCAGAGAGGAACATAAATAAAGTGTTCATTGCTATATCCTTTTTTAAGATATTTTGAAAAAAAAGGTCCGCCTAAAGTTAGCATATAATAGAGTTTTTTCTATCTTTGCACCCAAAGATGCATACAAAAACGCGACTTTGCACAGAAATTACATTACAAACGTTAAATAATTAAAGTAACTATGATTAAAAAGTTGTATTTGCCCCTTGTGGCTTTATTGGTCCTTGCCCTGTCATCATGCGGCAAGATGGGAGAATTGTCTTCTGACTATTTCACAACTAACCCTGAAGTGCTTGAAGCAATCGGTGGTAAAGTGCCTGTGACAATTAATGGTAAATTCCCCGAAAAGTATTTCAAGAAGAACGCAACTGTTGAAGTTACCCCCGTTCTGAGATGGAAAGGCGGCGAAGCTAAAGGCCAGCCCGCTGTATTCCAAGGAGAAAAAGTAGAAGGAAACAATCAGACTATCGCTTACAAGGCAGGTGGCAGCTACACGATGAAAGCTTCTTTCGACTACGTTCCCGAAATGGCAAACTCTGAACTTTATCTTGATTTCAAGATTACAAAAGGAAAGAAATCATACACTATTCCTTCTGTGAAAATCGCTGATGGCGTTATCGCGACTTCTGAACTGCCTACTGCTGCCAGCTCTAACGCATCATACGCTAACGATGCTTTCCAACGCATTATTAAAGATGCTCAGACTGCCAACATCATGTTCTTGATCCAGCAAGCCAACTTGCGCAACAGCGAATTGAATTCTGACGATATCAAAGAATTCCATAAGAAAGTGGCTGAAATTAATGCTGACACAAAGAACTACAAACTGAACAACATCGAAATTTCTGCATACGCTTCACCTGATGGTGGTGTGGAACTGAACACCGGTTTGGCTGAAAACCGTGAAGCAAACACAGAAAAATATATGGAACGCCAGTTGAAGAAGGGCAAGATTGATACTAACCTGGATGCAAAATACACTGCACAAGACTGGGAAGGCTTCCAAGAACTGGTATCTAAATCAAACTTGCAGGATAAAGATTTGATCTTACGTGTTCTTTCTATGTACAATGATCCTGAACAAAGAGAAGCTGAAATCAAGAATATCTCTTCTGTATACAAAACTTTGGCTGACGAAATCCTGCCTCAGTTGCGTCGTGCCCGTTTAACTGCCAACTATGACATCATCGGTCGTAGCGATGACGAAATCAACGAAGCATTCAACACAGATGCTAAAGTATTGAGCGTAGAAGAGTTACTGTATGCTGCTACTTTGACTAACGATAATGCTCGCAAAGAAGCTATCTTCACTAAAACAACTCAGTTGTATCCTAACGACTTCCGTGCTTACAACAACTTAGGTGAATTGGCATTTGCTGCCGGTGACGCTGCTAAAGCAGAATCTTACTTCAAACAAGCTGCTTCTAAGAATGCTAACGCTCCTGAAGTAAACGCAAACCTTGGTCTTTGCGAATTGGTTAAGGGCAATGTTGCAGCTGCCGAAACTTACTTAGGCAAAGCTACAGGTGCTAACGCTGCCGGCGAAGCTTTGGGTAACTTATATATCAAACAAGGCCAGTATGACAGAGCTGTCAACTCATTCGGTGACGCTAAGACTAACAGTGCCGCTCAAGCTCAGATTTTGGCTAAAGACTATAACAAAGCAAAAGCTACTTTGTCTGCAATCAAGAATCCGGATGCAATGACTGACTACTTGATGGCTATCGTTGGTGCTCGCACAAACAATGCTTCATTGGTAAGCAGCAGCATCAAGAGCGCAATCGCAAAAGATCCTTCAATGGCTGAAAAAGCTGCTAACGATCGCGAGTTCGCTAAATACGCTGATGCTATCAAATAATATAACTAGATATCATCTTGTCTAGTTTTTTAGATGATTATGACTGAAACCGGAGGCTTCGTGATGAAGCTTCCGGTCTTTTTATGTAAAATAACCTTCATTTATGCCTGCCTTTAGCCACAAAATGCGTATTTTCGCAAAAAATATCTTGAAATGAAAAAATTACTATTCTTTCTTTTCACTCTTGTTGTGCTGGCAAGCGGCTGCGGCAAGAAAAATACATTCACCTTGGAAGGAAGCATTAAAGGACTTCCTTCAGACACTATATTAGTATTTTATCAAGAACCCGATTACAAGCTGGATACCATACTCCTCTCAAAAGGTAAATTCACTTACACCATTACCCCTGACACATTTACTATCTTCTCATTACTATTGGGAGAAAAACAAATCTTACCGATATATGCTGATAAAGGAGAAAGTGTTACCCTAAACGGAATGGTCGGAAAGATAGAGGTTAAAGGAAAGGGAGAAAACGCACAACTGGCAAAACATATCCAGTACCTTAGCACCTTAGAAAATAACAAGGTAGCTGTTATGACTGCTGTGGATTCGTTGATTAAAACCAACCCAAGCTCGTACAGCAATATCTATCTGATAGACAAATATTACGTACAGGACTCGCTTCCTGATTACAACCACATAGATCAGCTGATAAAAGGACTAAGCGGTATTATAAAAGACACACCTTATATTATAGAACTCCAGAATAAATTAAGTGAGAAAAAAGAACTGACAGAACATCGCTACGTTTCCAACATCTCGTGCACGGATAAAAAAGGAAAGACCGTCAACTGGAACAGTGTAAAAGGGAAATATGTCCTTTTGGATTTTTGGGCAAGCTGGAACAAAGAAAGCATTGCCACACAAGATTCTTTAGTATCCGTACAAAAGGCATTGAAAAAAGACAAGTTTGTTATTATCAGCCTCTCCCTTGATCTGGATAAAAAGGAATGGATGGAGAAAATCATTCAAAGAGATACCACGCAATGGAAACAAGTTTGCGATTTCAAAGGCTGGAACAATTCCATTGTCAAGCAACAAGGCATAACCCGGATTCCTGCCAATATACTGATAGGTCCTGACAAGCGGGTCATCACACAAGATATACGGGGCAAAGAACTGATAGACAAAGTGAGACAGCTGACAGAACAAGATAAAGAGAAAGAAAAAGCCGCCAAAGAGGCAGAACGTGCTCGAAAGAGACAAAATAAAAAATAAAAGAATGCTGGTAAAAGTCTATGGAGCAGCCGTTCAAGGTATCGACGCTACCATTGTAACTATTGAAGTAAATAGTTCACGAGGTATAAAATTCTTCCTTGTCGGTCTGCCGGACTCGGCCGTGAAAGAAAGTCATGAACGTATTATTTCCGCCTTACAGGTAAACGGATATAAATTCCCCACTTGTCAAATTGTAGTAAATATGGCCCCTGCCGACATACGCAAGGAGGGGTCTGCATACGACCTTCCGCTAGCAATCGGAATATTGGCCGCTACCCAAATCGTATCGGAAGAAAAACTTTCACGTTATCTTATTATCGGAGAACTTAGCCTGGATGGAAGCCTTCAACCAGTCAAAGGAGCCCTCTCCATAGCTATCAGTGCCCGCGAGCAAGGTTTTGAAGGCTTCATACTTCCCAAACAAAATGCGCGGGAAGCTGCTGTAGTAAACAACCTGAAAGTATATGGCGTAGAAAATATCAAAGAGGTCATCGAATTTTTCAATAATGAGCGCAATCTGGAGCCTAGCATCGTCAATACACGGGAGGAATTCTATGAACACCAAAGTAGCTTTCCATACGATTTTGCTGATGTGAAAGGACAAGAAAGTGTAAAACGCGCATTGGAAGTAGCCGCGTCCGGAGGACACAACCTGATTATGATCGGTTCACCCGGAAGTGGGAAGTCCATGATGGCAAAGTGCATGCCAAGCATTCTCCCTCCCCTTTCATTGGGTGAAAGTCTGGAAACGACTAAAATACATTCAGTAGCAGGAAAATTAGGAAAAGACAGTTCACTGATTGCCATCCGGCCTTTCCGTAGTCCCCATCATACAATTTCGCAAGTAGCAATGGTAGGTGGCGGCACCAATCCCCAACCAGGAGAAATCAGTCTGGCTCACAACGGTTTGCTCTTTCTAGACGAGTTGCCGGAATTTAACAGAAGTGTACTTGAAGTACTTCGCCAACCCCTAGAGGACAGGCATATATCCATCGCACGAGCTAAATACAGTCTGGATTATCCGGCCAGTTTCATGCTGGTAGCCAGTATGAATCCCTGTCCATGCGGATATTATAATCATCCCACACGAGCTTGCGTCTGTAATCCCGGACAAGTGCAACGGTACCTGAACCGTATCTCCGGTCCTTTACTGGACCGCATAGATATCCAAATAGAAATAGTTCCGGTTCCATTCGAAAAAATGGCAGAACGCCATCATGCGGAAAGTAGTGCAAGCATACGCGAACGGGTTATCAAGGCCCGGAAAATACAAGCTCAACGTTTTGCCAACCATCCGGGTATTTACTGCAACGCACAAATGGAAGCCGGGTTACTCCATCTGTACGCTCAACCCAATGAAGCAGGGCTAAAATTATTACGAACTGCCATGACACGCCTCAACCTGTCGGCGCGCGCATACGGTCGTATTCTAAAAGTAGCGCGTACCATTGCCGATCTGGACAACAGCGAACACATTACTTCCATCCACCTGGCAGAAGCGATAAGCTATAGAAATCTTGATAGAGAAGACTGGGCCGGTTAGTTTAGCTGCCCGACTCAGTTTCCTTTGCATGATAAATGACCTGCATCAATGAGTCCAGTTCAATGTAATTTGAAAGAACATCCTCTTCCTTATCGGTCGTTTCCCAATCTTTATCCTCTCTCTTTTTAGAGAAAAGTGCATTTAAAATGAATTTATACCACGTATTCATGTCTCGTTCGACTTAAGGTTTTATAAAAAACAGGATAAGTAAAATTTAGTTCATCATTTTTCTCTCCTTAAGATTAAATGCAAATAAGTGCAAATCACTGCATCACGATATAACATTTTTCTGTATTTTCACTTCTTCCGACAAAGCCCCCGAATAACCATATTTTATAATAAGTACGGCCTGTCAGAGATTTTAAGGGAGAAATATTTCTGATTATTCCATATACTTACTAAAAATCACTAACTTTGCACGTTACTGGTAGAAATAACAAAAAAGACATCATACAATGGAAAATAAATTCAAAAGAACCACCGTCACATCCGCTTTGCCCTACGCAAACGGTCCGGTACATATTGGTCATCTGGCAGGTGTATATGTTCCTGCTGATATCTACGTGCGCTATCTCCGCCTGAAAAAAGAAGATGTTCTTTTCATCGGAGGCTCTGACGAACACGGAGTACCTATCACCATTCGTGCAAAGAAAGAAGGTATTACTCCACAAGATGTGGTGGACCGCTATCATACCTTGATAAAAGAATCATTCAAAGAATTTGGAATTTCATTCGATATATACTCTCGTACTACATCAAAGACACACCACGAACTGGCTTCCGAATTCTTCAAAACCCTGTATGATAAAGGTGAGTTCATTGAAAAGACCTCCATGCAATATTACGACGAAGAAGCCCATCAGTTCCTGGCCGACCGTTATATTACCGGTGAATGTCCTCACTGCCATGCAGAAGGAGCCTACGGTGACCAATGCGAGAAGTGCGGAACATCACTTTCTCCGACCGACCTGATCAATCCGAAAAGTGCTATCAGTGGCAGTAAACCAGTGATGCGTGAAACCAAACATTGGTATCTGCCATTGGACAAACACGAAGGATGGCTGCGTGAATGGATTCTTGAAAATCATAAAGAATGGCGCCCCAATGTATACGGACAATGTAAAAGCTGGTTGGATATGGGCTTGCAACCCCGTGCGGTAAGCCGTGACTTGGATTGGGGAATCCCTGTTCCTGTAGAAGGCGCTGAGGGAAAAGTACTTTATGTATGGTTCGATGCCCCCATCGGCTATATTTCAAATACAAAAGAATTACTTCCCGACAGTTGGGAAACTTGGTGGAAAGATCCAGAAACCCGTTTGATTCACTTCATCGGAAAAGACAATATTGTATTCCACTGCATTGTTTTCCCTGCTATGCTGAAAGCGGAAGGAAGCTATATCTTACCGGATAACGTACCTAGCAATGAATTCCTGAACCTGGAAGGTGACAAGATTTCCACTTCACGCAACTGGGCAGTATGGTTGCATGAATATTTGCAGGACTTCCCCGGCAAACAGGATGTATTGCGCTATGTATTGACAGCCAATGCCCCCGAAACAAAAGACAACGATTTTACCTGGAAAGATTTTCAAGCACGTAACAACAATGAGTTGGTGGCTGTTTACGGTAACTTTGTAAACCGTGCTTTAGTGCTGACTCATAAATATTTCGACGGGAAAGTTCCCGTTTGCGGTGAATTGACCGACTACGACAAAGAAACATTAAAAGAATTTGCAGACGTAAAGGCAGAAGTAGAAAAGCTACTGGATGTATTCAAATTCCGCGATGCACAAAAAGAGGCAATGAACCTGGCACGTATCGGTAATAAATACTTAGCCGATACAGAGCCTTGGAAACTGGCAAAAACTGATATGGACCGTGTAGCCACCATCCTTAACATAGCATTGCAACTAGTTGCCAATCTGGCTATTGCATTCGAACCTTTCCTGCCTTTCAGCAGCGAAAAGCTCCGCCAAATGCTGAATATGGAAACATTTGAATGGGACCAACTGGGGCGTACCGATCTGCTGGCAGAAGGACATCAATTGAATAAGGCAGAACTGTTGTTCGAAAAGATCGAAGATGAAACCATTCAAGCACAAGTAGACAAACTGTTGGCTACCAAAAAAGCAAACGAGGCTGCCAACTATAAAGCCAACCCGATAAAACCAGTAATTGCTTTTGAAGAATTTGAAAAGTTAGATATCCGTGTAGGTACCGTATTAGAGTGTGAGGTAGTGCCTAAAATGAAAAAGCTGCTGAAATTCAAGATTGCTGACGGACTGGAGAACCGTACCATCGTCAGCGGTATCGCACAACATTATAAACCGGAAGAACTGGTGGGCAAACAAGTTTTATTCATTGCCAACCTTGCTCCGCGCCAATTCAAGAACGGATTGGTGAGCGAAGGCATGATCCTGAGTGCTGAAAACTTTGACGGCACCTTAGCGGTGACCTCTTTATTAAGAGAGGTAAAGCCGGGCAGTGAAGTGAAATAATATACACCCAAATACAGAAAAGGCTGAAAGCAACTGAAACGTCCGCTTTCAGCCTGACTGTTTTATAATCTATCTATAAAAATGGCAGAACAATCCTTGAAAGAAAAGACAGCAAAAGGCCTCTTCTGGGGCGGATTAAGCAATGGAGTACAGCAGCTGCTGAATCTTTTTTTCGGGATATTCCTGTCACGCATTCTGAACGCGGAAGATTATGGCATGGTGGGAATGCTGTCCATCTTCTCCCTTATTGCAGGTTCTTTGCAGGAAAGCGGGTTCACGGCCGCCCTAGCCAACAAACGGAATATCTCCCACAAAGACTATAATGCCGTATTCTGGTTCAGTACCGGGCTAAGTGCCTGTCTCTACCTCATTCTGTTCCTTTGCGCCCCACTCATTGCCGAATTCTATCACACTCCCGAACTGACAGCTTTGGCACGATACACTTTCCTCGGTTTCTTTGTAGCCAGTTTGGGCATTGCCCACAGTGCTTACCTGTTCCGCAACTTAATGGTCAAGCAAAAGGCAATGGCGGTCACTATCGGATTAACCGCCTCAGGAACTATCGGTATAACTATGGCCTGCTTGGGATTTGCCTATTGGGGGATAGCCACACAAAGCATTGTCTATGTAGGAACCATTAATATCTGTTATTGGTGCTTCTCACCCTGGCGACCTACACTTACTTTCGACTTCAAGCCTTTGAGAGGGATGCTTTCTTTCAGCAGCAAATTATTAGTAACCAATATATTCAACCACATCAATAATAATATCTTTACCGTTATCCTTGGTAAATTCTATTCGGGACAAGAAGTAGGCTATTTTACTCAAGCTAATAAATGGAATTATATGGGACATTCATTAATTTCAGGAACAGTCAACAGTGTGGCCCAACCTGTACTTTCCAGTTTGTCGGATGAAAGGGAACGCCAACAACGCGCTTTCCGGAAGATGCTCCGCTTCACTGCCTTTATTTCTTTTCCGGCTATGTTAGGATTATCATTAATCGCACCCGAACTGATTATACTGACTATTACAGACAAATGGCTACCCAGTGCCTTCATTCTGCAATTGCTCTGCATCGGTGGCGCATTCATTCCCATAACCAATTTGTATTCCAACCTAGTCATCAGCAAAGGAAAATCGGATATCTATATGTGGAATACCATCGGCTTAGGCATTATCCAGTTAACAACCATGCTTCTGCTCTATCCATACGGCGTACATACCATGATTATAGTGTATGTATCCATCAATATCTGCTGGCTGTTTGTATGGCACTATTTTGTATGGAAACAAATACGGCTCAGCTTGTTTGCAGCGCTGAAAGACATCCTTCCGTTTGCCTTCATAGCTACCGCGGTAATGGCGGCTACCTATTATATCACTATCGGATTTGCCAATCTGTATTTATTAATGGCAAGCAAAATGATCATAGCCGGCACACTCTACACAGCCATCCTGTGGTTGAGCGGTTCCGTCACTTTTAAAGAGAGTTTACACTATATAATCAAGAAATAATGGCTGCTACACGTCACTCCGGATTAGAATGTTTACGAATTATCAGTATCATACTGATTGTATCCATGCATATTCTAGGAAATACCTTCCACACCAGTAACTGGCTGAACAAAGAATTCATACTATTTATCAATACACTGGGAAACACCGGAGTAACCTTGTTCATTCTGATCTCAGGTTATTTTGGAATCCGTTTCAATACACATAAATTTTTCAAAATGCTGGTTGTCGTATGGTTTTATTCCATCGTTTCTTATCTGATCGAAACAATATGGCTTCACACTCCGCATACCTGGACAGGACTGGCCTCCTCATTGCTACCGATACTTAGCAAAAAATACTGGTTTATGACCTGCTATGTAGTACTTTATTGTTTCTCGCCCTATTTAAACCGGCTGGTTCATAACCTCTCACAAAAAAGTTATAAACAACTACTGTTACTATGGGGATTCTTTTTTGTATTTGCCCCGACAATCCTGTTTTTTGAAATTCAGAATGACACGGGCAAGGGAATTATCAATGTCACACTAGCTTATCTCATAGGACAATATCTGAAGACCTATGGTCTTCCGGAAAACATGAAACGACATAGCCGGGAAATCTTGTCAGGCAGCCTTGCCGGTATTTTTATACTGAATACCCTGCTTACAGCAATGAGTGGAAATATCATACTGAGATTCGCCCGAGATAATAATCTACTGATTATCATCGCCTCTATCATGATTTTCTACCAGTTTACCCGGTGGCATTTTTCATCCCGCATCATCAATTACCTAGCAGGATACGTTTTTGCCTTATATATGCTTCAAGGACTTCTTATCCACTGTTTACAACCCTGGTATACCCCTTATGCAGACAGCAACCTACTTGTTCTGTATTTTATGGGAACACTTGTTTCTATCTGTCTGACGACGCTTGTTATAGAATGGAGCAGACGGCTGCTATTAGGAAAAATAGAAAACAAATTGGCAAATGCCATAGAAAAAAGAGGAGCAAAAATAAAAATGTTTGCAGATAATCATTAAAACAATGATTTATTTCCGTAACTCATAATTTCAAAATCTCCAATGGAACCCCTCCTATCTGAGCTGCCATATCCGAAAATGAACTCTGAAAAGAACCATATATTTTTTGTGTACGAGCCAATGTGTACATATCCGTGATACCCTCCCTTATTCCCTCCAAAGATCCACGGTCTGCCTTTTTTCCGGAACAGAATATCCGGTCACCATAACGCTCTTTCATTTCCCGCTTCACCTCTTCCGAATCTGTAGCCAAATAGATAGCCACCTTGCCGTCCTCTTTTATCTTCTCATCTAATTTCTGATAGAACAACTCGATAGGGCTTTGCCTGATAGAAGCCAGATTATCTGTACGACGGATATGCACACCAATCATAGCATCCGAAAAATTCCGACAACGGTTTTCTACCTCTTCCATAATCTCGTCTACCGGAACAAACAACCGACTGATCCACGCATAATCATAAAGTTGGAAAGCGGTGTATGATGCCATATAAACACAGCCACCTTCTTTAACCCACCGTTCAAAATCAAAATGCCGGTTACATAAAGGAGTAATGGAACGCTCGTACAGACAAGACTTGAAAAGCAGTTTCTGAAACAAAAGCGGGAAATGAAAATTCTTGGAACGAGGTCTGTCTAATAATGCATAATCCAACCGCGAAGCATCCCGTAAACAAGCCACTTCCCTGTCTACAGGCTTAAACAACTGATAAAACGGTGCATTCAGTGCCCAATCCCGAAACCAAATGATGCTTAATTCACTTTTCGTCTTTCCTGCCAGCATTACCGCCGAAGCCACTGCACGCATACGGTTGGCCAATCCTCCTACCGGTACAAATGTTATTTTACCCATTCCTGTTTAAAATTTGAGGCAAATATAAATAACATCGCTTATAAATGCTAATTAATTACTACTTTTGCAATATATATACCTAAATTTATTATGCAAGCAATCATTCTAGCCGCCGGCATGGGCAAGCGCTTGGGAGATCTTACCAAAGATAACACCAAGTGTATGATTAAAGTAAACGGGACCTATCTGATAGACCGTCTGCTCTCACAGTTAGATTCATTAAATCTGGAACGCATCATTTTAGTCATAGGCTACCAGGGAGAGAAATTACGTACCCACATAGAGAAACAAAGTAGAAATACTCCGATAGAATATATTTACAATCCTGTCTACAATAAGACCAATAATATCTATTCTCTCTATCTTGCTAAAGAGGAATTGCAAAAGCAAGATACTTTATTAATTGAATCCGATTTGATTTTTGAGGATACACTTTTCCACAAAATTTTAAATAGCCCCTATCCCAATCTGGCACTTGTAGCTAAATATGAGCCATGGATGGACGGCACGATGGTACGGCTCAATACTGAAAATGACATCATTGATTTTATCTCAAAAAAAACGTTCCGCTACGCAGATATTGACGATTACTACAAAACCGTCAATATCTATAAATTCAGTAAAGAGTTTCTCCGCAACAGTTATGTGCCATTTCTTGAAGCCTACAGCAAAGCCCTGGGTAATAACGAATATTACGAACAGGTATTACGGGTAATCACCCTGCTGGAGAGATGTGAACTGAAAGGACTCCCTTTGGAAGGAGAACGCTGGTATGAGATTGATGATATACAAGATCTTGACATCGCTGAAACCATTTTTGCCGAACAGGACCAGCTACAACGCTACCAAAAAAGATATGGCGGATACTGGCGTTTCCCAAAGCTGAAAGATTTCTGCTATTTAGTAAACCCCTATTTTCCACCACAAAAAATGTGTGAAGAACTACAGGCTAATTTTAATGTGCTTCTCCGTGAATACCCTTCCGGCATGGGAGTGAATACACTTGTCATGGCAAAAAACTTCGGTATCCGGCAAGATTATGTGGTTGTTGGCAACGGAGCCGCCGAAATCATCAAAGCGCTGATGGAACATTCAGATGGCAAAATGGGAGTAATTTATCCCACTTTTGAAGAATATCCCAACCGACAATCAGAAGAAATCATTGCATTCTATCCACAGAATGCCGATTTTCATTATACGGCAAAAGAACTGATGCTTTTTTATGCGGACAAAGATATCCGCCATTTACTCTTGATCAATCCGGATAACCCATCAGGTAACTTCATCCCCCTCAACGAACTTATGGATTTGCTGGCATGGACGCAGCAGCGAAATATCCACTTAATACTGGATGAATCTTTTGTTGACTTCAGCGAAAAAAGTGTCGAAAATACGCTGCTTAAGAATGAAGTTCTGGAAACATACCCACACCTCACAGTCATTAAAAGTATTTCCAAATCTTATGGAGTTCCGGGATTACGCTTGGGGATAGCCGCATCTTCCGACAAAGAGATAATATCCTATTTACGAAAAAACATGGCTATATGGAATATAAACTCCTTCGCCGAATTCTATTTACAGATATACAGCAAGTATAATAATGATTATCAAAATGCCTGTAAAAAATTCATAGCCGAGCGCCAACGCTTTTTCGAGGTATTGCAACAGGTTGACTTCCTACGTGTCATACCTTCACAAGCCAATTATTTCCTGTGCGAAGTAACTTCCCGCTTCAGTTCCACCAAACTCGTTTCTTTATTGCTGGAGCATAATCTCTTGTTAAAAGATTGTAGTACCAAGACAGGATTCGATGGCAGGAATTACATCCGTATCGCCATACGCGACACTGAAGACAACAATTATCTGGCTGAAAACTTAAAAAAACTGCAAGCATGAGTATCAATATCTGTATTTGTGGCGGTGGCGGTCTGGGGCACGTCATTGCAGGAGTAGCTGCACATAAAGGCTTTAATGTTTCCATCCTCACCCGGCATCCCGACCAATGGAATCCATCATTACTCATTGAAGATTGCCGGGGAAATACATTCTCCGGCTCATTAGCCTGCGTTACGGCTAACCCGGCAGAAGTCATTCCACACTCTGATATCGTATTGCTTTGTCTCCCCGGATTTGCCATTGAGGAAGAACTTCTCCACATACAACCGTTCTTGCAGGAAAAAACTTGCATAGGAAGTGTAGTCAGTTGTACCGGTTTTTTCTTCACTCTTCGGATTCCAGCGTGCTCCATTCATTGCCCGTGTGCAAACCTATGGCCAGAAAGCACTCTTGTTGGGATACAAAAAGGAATTACAAATAGCTACCGTAAACATATCAAAATCCGATATTTTACTACGAACTCTTCAAGAAATGTTAGATACGCCGGTGCGTATGCTTCATCATTTTCTAGAAGCCAGTCTGACCAATAGCAATCCATTGCTTCATCCAGCCCGTCTTTATTCACTTTTCCATACCTGGAGTAGAGGAAAAACATATCATGAGATTCCCGGGTTCTATAATAGTTGGGACGAAGAAAGTTCGGAGCTCCTCATTGCTTGTGACAATGAATTCCAACAAATTCTGAAAGCACTGCCGGTCCGAATAGAGCCAATTCCTACTTTATTGGAATATTATGACAGTTATGATGCAAGGTCACTTACCCGCAAGATACGCTCCATCATTGCCTTCAAACATATTCCAGCTCCTATGGAAAAAACAGAAAAAGGATTTCTGCCTGATTTCAAAAGCCGGTATTTCACTGAGGATTTTCCATTTGGATTATTGATAATCAAATCAATAGCAGAGGTATTAAATATTTGTACCCCAAACATTGATAAAATATTGCTATGGGGGCAAGATGTATTAAACAAAGAATATATCCATGAAGGAGAATTAAAAGGAAAAGACCTGTCAGAAACAGGTTACATCAACGCTGATTTGTTTTATAAACTACTAAAAAATTAATGTATGGATAGTGAACTAAGAAAGCGATTTAACCCCGATGGTTCCCTTCTCCGTCGCCAGCAACTACGTATGTTAGAGCTTCTGGAGGTTATTGATGTGATTTGTCGCAAGCACCAAATACCCTATTGGCTCAGTTCCGGAACTCTAATAGGTGCAGCACGTCACAAAGGTTTCATTCCCTGGGATGATGATCTGGACATAGAAATGCTTCGCTCAGATTACCTGCGTCTGCTGAAAGTTCTTCCTCAAGAACTTCCGGACAATCTTGCATTGCAAACTAATGAAACAGATCCCAATTACATCTTTATATACGGCAAATTACGTGATAAGGATTCTCATTTGGAAGAAACAAATTCATATGACCGTATTTTCCATTATACCGGTATCTACATTGATATTTTTCCTTTAGAAAAGATCCCTTATTGTCTAGCTTGGATAGGAGCCCACAT
>OHBW01000713.1_pt1 | contig 14764 bp, 9 predicted proteins | sample 1577411 | NCBI WGS metagenome assembly OHBW01 (sample SAMEA3879534, study PRJEB24766) | human gut metagenome | biome: human-associated habitat; feature: feces | place: USA | collected 1985/1987 | reverse complement strand
GACGCCCATGAGGTAGCGAGGCTTATCCTTGGGGAGTATGCTATTGGTCAGCTCGATCATCTCGTACATCTTGTCGGTAGGTTCGCCGACGGCTAGTCCGCCGATGGCATTGCCTGAGGCTCCTAGCGAAGCTATATGCTCAGCGGCTCGACGTCTTAGGTCGGGGTAGACGCATCCCTGCACGATCGGAAAGAGTGCCTGCTCATAGCCATAGAGTGGCGGTGTATGCTCTAGGTGCTTGATGCAGCGATCGAGCCACTGCTCGGTGGTGTCTAGCGACTGCTTGGCATAGGCGTAGCTGGCATCTCCAGGGCAGCACTCGTCGAAGGCCATCATAATGTCTGCCCCTATGGCACGCTCTATCTCCATAACCCGCTCGGGTGTGAAGAGGTGCTTGGAGCCGTCTATGTGCGAGGCGAAGGTGACTCCCTCGGGTGTGATGCGTCGCATAGCTGCTAGTGAGAAGACTTGGTAGCCTCCACTATCGGTCAGTATGGGCTTGCTCCAGGTGCCGAAGCGGTGTAGGCCGCCTACCTCTTTGAGTATCTCTATGCCAGGACGCAGGTAGAGGTGGTAGGTATTGCCGAGGATGATCCGCGCGTCGGTCTCCTGCTCCATCTGCTCCATCGTGACCGCCTTGATGGCGCCAGCGGTGCCGACAGGCATGAAGACGGGGGTCTGTATATCTCCGTGTGCGGTCTTGATGACTCCAGTGCGTGCATCGCTATGGGGACAGGTGTGGTCTATGGTAAACTGCATAGGGTCTGTCGATTAAATCTTAAGGTCGAAGCCGATGGTCAGCATCTCGTAGATCTGTAGGCGAGATTTATTCTCAGGTGTGACCGGTACGGCATCGTCGTAGCGTAGCAGGACGTTGACACGGGTGGAGATGTAGCGACTGAAAGCGAAGACGAGGGAGTTCTCAAACTCGGTCTCAACGCGCTTGTAGCTGGTGTTGTAGTAGAGTCTTGACTCCCATGCGAATGTGTCGGTAAAGTCCCAGATCATATTGGCACGTAGCATAGATCCGATGGCGCTGTAGATGTTTTTGTCCTCCTCGAAGCCGTGCCGGGTCATATCTATATCCTTGCGAGCAGACCACTTGAAGTCATAGGCTAGGGGTGCGATGTTGAGATCGAGTCGGAAGCGACGACCATAGTGAGTCTTGGACTTGTTGTCTACGACCCACTTCATACCTAGACCTGCGGTGAGTGTGAGTGGCGAGGCAAAGGCGGAGTAGACCACCGTCTTATCTTCAGATCGCTGTTCGAAAGCTTGTGTGCGAGCCTCTACGTCTAGTGAGTAGTACCACCCCTTGAAAGCCTTGATGCCTAGGTTGCTACGTAGGCGGAGGAGGTCATCAGAGACGTTGTACCCCTGGAGCGAGTCACGTATCTCAGCGTTGAGTCCGAGACGCCACTCTAGCTCGTTGAGCCAGTTGACCTTGTCCTTTTCGTAGCTGAGGCGGAGGAGCTGCTTGCTATGGAGTGCGAGGGCGCTGTTACCCCCCTTGTGCCAGTTGGGCGAGATATAGGTCTGGCTAAACTGTATGTTACTTTCTAGTCCTGGGAACCAATATTTCCTGCCTAGTGTTACCCCGTGAAGCTGATCTGACGCATCAACTCCAGCAAAGGGCGTATTGACGGTTGCTGCAACGATGGGCTTCGAGCTCCCGACGGTGGTTATGTCTATACGGTGTGCTAGTAGGTCACTCTCCTGACGAGAGATCAGTGTGGGGGTGGTCAGTTTGAGTTGGTTGACGCTTTGCAAGCTTCGCTCGTAGTATTGCTGTAAGATGGAGAGTTGTAGCTCCTCTCCGTGCCATGCTGTGGCGAGTGGATTGCTTTTGCTTACTAAGCTGGGGGCTAGATCTATAGATAGTTCAGGAGCCTGGGCAGTAGGGATGACGCTCACGGCTGATGAGAGGGGAGCTTGTAGCAGTAGAGTGGTGGGGAGTACCTCCTTGGGTAGTGGAGCTACGGGATTGGAGCGATCGAGGAGGTACTGCACCTTGAGGGTCGTGAGCTCGACGACGGGAGCTGTGACGCTGTCGGCCTCGCTTTCGTGATCTGCCAAGAGAGACGTCTGTGCTGCCAGAGGGTGTAACCCGAGGAGGGCAACGAGTGATAATAAGAAGGTAAAGCGATAGTGATGCATGGATACTACTTATATGAGACTCGAATAGGTATAATCTAAGACTTCACACTACCACACGATAAGCTGAGCGACTAGCTCGTTATGATGCTAGAGAGGATCTACATCGCAGTAGATCTGCACCCTGCGAGCTTGGATAGCACTCTTCTGTATCGTGGAGATTATATGAGAAATTTGTCTTCGTACCTCCCGCCAAGGGCTAGAGGGACGAATTTTCATGCAAATATAGCGAATATGGCGCATACGTACCCAAGAGACGTAGGGCGCATTGGGCTCAGAGACTTGCCAGAGTGGCTGAAATGGCTCGGCCTGCATGGTGCGAGATAGAGCCGCTACGGTATAGCAGACATCCCCCTCGGAGGCTCCTCGTATGTAAACGTAGATGAGGCGCACGTAAGGAGGGAAGTGGAGGTACTCACGCTCGGCTAGCTCGCCTATGCCATAGGGCTCAGCCGTGGCATCGCCCTGCAGGCTGTCGAGGAGTGGTGTGTCTGTTTGGTAGCTCTGTATGTAGAGCTGTGCCGTAGGGTAGTTACTTCCGAAGCGCTTGAGTGCAGCATAGGCCCGTTCGTTGGCTCTGAAGTCATCGCCCACGATCAATTGATCTAAATTTGCCAAGCCAATGAGTCCCACATTACGGATGGCATCTAGGTAGATAAGGCTTGAGGTGCCGACCAGTATAGCTGGCTCGTCGCTACGTATGAGCTGGCGCATCCGTTGCTGCGCCTCCTTATTATAGTATTGCGAAGCACTTAGCTCTAGGACAGGGATCTCTGGAGGGATGAAGAGCGTGAGCTCCTCGGCGATACGCTCCACACCGTAGCCCTGTATGCTAAAGGCTCCTCGACTGTTGTCTGTCGCAACTTCAGTTTTATCTAGGGGGAGCTGGTCACTCTGATGACAATGGGGACAGATGCGAGGAGCGGGTGCTGTGAAGCCACAGTAGCTACAGCTGACGCTCTGTGTGGACTTGTGGTAGACTAGCCCTACATCGCAGTTGGGACACTGGAGCCTCTTCTGACAATGTCTGCAGACGAGGTGCGGTGCGTAGCCGCGACGATTGAGTAGGAGGATGCTTTTGTGTCCTGTCTGGCACTGCTCTAGGAGTGCTTTGCGTAGCTCGATGGAGAGCATTTGCCCCCAGGGGAGCTTGCCCTGCTTGCGTTGTAAGGAAAGATCGATCAGCTCGAAGGGACGTGGCGCTCTGGGGGTGGTAGCGGTTGGCGTATCAAGCTGATTGAGTGATCGGTAGTATCCCCGCTCTACGTTGTAGAGTGCCTCGGCAGAGGGGGCGACGGTGGTCAATAGGAGGGGCGTCTGACTGCTCTTGCAGGCGACGACAGTCAGGTCACGTGCATGATAGCGCGGGGCTGGCTCAGACTGCTTGTAGCGACTGCTCTCCTCGTCGGTGACGATGACTAGGTCACAGCGTGAGAGCGGTAGGAGACTGCCCATACGAGAGGTGAGGACGATGAGTCCACGCTCTCGGTGTGTCAGCCCGAGGAGCCTAGCACGGAGCGCCATCCGCTCAGCGTCTGTCGTGGAGGAGCTGTAGAGGACGAGGTCAAAGGGCATTGCTTGTCGTCTCTCTCCGCCACCTCTGGCTAGCTGCTGCAGGGCACTGTAGAGTAGGCTTTGGTCAAAGAGGAAGAGCTGTGGCACGTAGATAGTTACCTGTGCTGCAGGATTGCGCTGGAGCATCTGCTCGACCATCGAGACGACTAGCTCTATTTGCTCTTCATTGCTTGCAGCTTGGTAGAGTACGGGTTTGGTCGTTTTGCCTATGAGACTCTCGAAGAGCTGGCTCTGTCGCTGGATACCATCTGTCGAGGCGCTGCGCTGTGCTGTGGGGCGTATGAGCGGATCGCAGAGTGTCACAGTCTCTCGTAGCACACCTCGCTTGATGAGCGCACGCAGTGTGGCCTGCTTATTGCTGTCCCTCCCTACGAGCGTCTCTCTGAGTAGGGGCGTGTCGAGCGGTAGCTCATGCTGGTAGAGAAGGTCTATCAGTAGCTCTACCATAGCTCTCTGCGCCTTGGCTCGGGAGAGGCTCTCGACGAGCTCGCTGAGCGCCTCCTCGGAGCATAGCTCCTCAGCCAACTGTACGGCTGGCGAGCCGACCTGCACGGAGCGACTGTAACGTGGTATAGACTCGCTACCGATGAGTACGCCAGCCTGCAGGAGTCGGTCTATCTCGGGGTAGATGCGGTCGCCAAGGAGCTTCGCCAGCTTGCTCACCTTGGCCTGATGACCTCGCATGGAGAGTAGCTCACAGCGTATCTCTTCTGATAGCTCGGTCGCTTTGTAGTCGATTACTTGATCGCCATCGGCCGTTTCGTCAGGCTCTCGCCAGGCTACCTGCGTCTCACTGGAGGGTAGGTAGCTACTCGGTATAGCAGCCGTGAGCCAAGCTCCTAGCGAACAGATATAATAGGCGGCTCCCCAGCGCCAGAGATCGATCTCTCTCGAGGTCACTATCGCCTCACGATCGGGTAGGGCTATAATAGACTTCAGCTGACCGAGAGGTCTGTCAGACTCCTCGATCAGCTGAGATATGATAGCGTAATAGTAGCGCTTACTGCCAAACTGCACTAGCGCACGCATACCGACCCTCGCCTGTTCACACAGCGCCTCGGGTACACGATAAGTGTACTCCTCCTCGAGGGCTAGGGGTAGGATGATGCGAGCCAGCATAGGCAGAGCTACTGGCTGTGCTGAGTTACTGCTGGCTTAGAGCTGCGTGCATATTGGCAGCAGCCTTGCGTCCGTCACCCATAGCGAGGATGACTGTGGCACCGCCACGGACGATGTCGCCACCAGCGTAGACCTCCTCGAGTGAACTTTGGTTCTGCTCGTTGACGATGACAGTCCCCTTGGGTGAAACTTCCAGACCTTGGAAAGAACGTGGTATGAGTGGGTTCGGAGAGACACCGATGCTCACGACGACGACATCTACATCTACCTCGTCGATAGCTCCTGGTATGGGGACAGGCTTGCGACGACCATCGGGTGTGGGGTCGCCTAGCTCCATGCGCTGTAGCTTCATACGGCACACTTTGCCCTTTTCGTTACCTTCGTACTCGATGGGGTTGTGTAGGGTGAGGAACTCGACGCCCTCAGCCTTAGCATGCAGGATCTCCTCACGACGTGCAGGCATCTCCTCCTCACTACGACGATAGACGATCACAGCACGCTTAGCCCCAAGACGGAGTGCCGTACGGACTGAGTCCATAGCGGTGTTACCACCTCCGATGACAGCGACCACGTCTCCCTTGTAGATAGGTGTCTCAGCACCCTCGGTGCCAGCACCCATGAGGTTGACACGGGTGAGGTACTCATTGGAACTCATGACGCCAGCGAGGTTTTCGCCAGGGATATTCATAAAGTTTGGCAAGCCAGCGCCACTACCCACGAAGATGCCTACGAAGCCCATCTCCTGTAGCTGCTCATAAGAGAGCGTACGACCTACGACGACGTTGGTCTCAAAGTGTACGCCCATCTGCTCTAAGATCTTGAGCTCGGCATTGACGACGCGTAGCGGAAGGCGGAACTCGGGGATACCATACTTCAGCACGCCACCGACCTCGTGCAGAGCCTCGAAGACGGTCACATCGTACCCCCAGCGTGCCATATCGCCAGCGAAGGAGAGTCCGGCGGGGCCACTACCGATGACGGCAATCTTCTTGCCATTGGCGGGAGCCATCTCGGGTAGCTCGTATAGCCCATTCTCTCGCTCATAGTCTGCTACAAAGCGCTCTAGATAGCCGATAGCAACGGCGTCGCGCTTCATCTTCTCCGTGTAGATACAGTGCTTCTCACACTGTTTCTCCTGAGGGCATACGCGACCGCAGACAGCGGGCAGCGAGCTACTCTCACGGATGATGTGAGCAGCTGCAGCAAAGTCACCACGCTCTACGTTCTTAATAAATGAGGGTATGTTGATGGATACGGGGCAGCCCTCCATACAAGAGGGATTGGCACAGTCGAGACAGCGAATAGCTTCCTGACGAGCCTCGGCCTCGGTGAGACCACAGTTGACCTCCTTGGTTAGACTATGCGCACGCTCGTGTGGATCGACCTCAGTCATCTTGACTCGAGGGATAGCCATACGCTCCTTGCCAGTATGTGCCTTGCGAAGCTCCTCGCGCCAAGGTTCGTTGCGACGAGCAGTGATCAGATCCTTTTGTTCTGACATTGTAATATGTGGTTAGCTCAGTGTGATACGATTACTTTCTATAGGTATTGAGACGCATCAGTAGCTCGTCAAAGTCTACCTGGTGAGCGTCAAACTCCGGTCCATCGACGCATACGAAGCGCGTCTTGCCTCCGACGGTAATACGACAAGCACCGCACATACCAGTGCCATCGACCATGATGGTATTGAGTGAGGCGGTGGTGGGGATGTCATACTTCTTAGTAAGCAGAGCGACAAACTTCATCATGATGGCTGGTCCGATCGTCACGCAGAGGTCTACCTTCTCACGCTTGATGACAGACTCGACACCATCAGTCACGAGACCCTTGGTACCATAGGAGCCGTCATCGGTCATGATGATGATCTCGTCAGCAAACTCTCTGAACTCCTTCTCTAGGATGATGAGTTCCTTAGTACGTGCTGCAGCGACGACGATCACCTTATTGCCAGCAGCCTTGAGAGCCCGGGCGATAGGGTAGAGCGGTGCCATACCGACACCACCACCAGCACATACTACGGTGCCGAAGTTCTCAATGTGAGTGGCTTGTCCTAGGGGGCCGACGATGTCGTGGATCATATCCCCTGCCTCTAGAGCGACTAGTCGCTGAGAGGACTCACCGACCGCCTGAACGATCAGCGTGATTGTGCCGGCATCTACATCAGCATCGGCAATAGTGTAGGGTACGCGCTCACTATGGTCGGTGACACGTACGATGACAAAGTGTCCAGCACGGCGTGACTTGGCAATCAAAGGTGCCTCGACAACCAGCTTGGCTACTTTTTCGGAGAGAAAAGTCTTACTGACTATACGATTCATAGCGTTGTGTGATATGATATATGCTAATCAAGAATGGTCTCGATAGGGTACCTAGAGGTAGGTATTGCCAAAGGTACGACTTTTTCACCACCTAGCCACTAATTCTACTAGAGTTTGCATTTTGTAGCTCGACGATCCGCACACTGTAAGGGGCTAGCTCTATAGTGAGCGGAGCCCAGGGCTGGAAGGCATAGAGCTGCTCTTGTGGGGCTGCTAGATAGGCGTGTGTCGTCACACGCATCAGTTGCTGCGGATCATCACGCTCCTCCGAGATTGGGAAGAAGAGTGGGTAGCGCTGCGGATCGGCCGTAAAGTTGCCTAGGACAGCGATACCGATTGTGTCGCTGGTCTGTTGCGCTGCAGGATCTAGTAGTCGGATGTAACCATAGGTGCGCTCAGCATTGAATCCTCCCCACTGACGAGCCTGCTCCTGTATGGAGTGAAAAGCTCCCCTCAGTATGACTGGGTGCTGCGCCCATTGCATCAGACGAAGGTAGCTCTGATAGGTCGGGTCAGCAGGGTCACGATGACCCAGAGAGGGGATGGCCCAATAGTCAAAGATCGTAGTTCGTCCGTCATAACCACTATACCCCTCGGCATCGATGCCTGTCTCTCCGTACTCTTGTCCTGCGTAGAGGAGTAGGGGGCTAGGGGTAGCGAGCGCAAGCAGTGTCATAGCGGTGAGCCCTCGCTGAGGCGTGTCGGCAAAGTAAGGCGAAGCTAGACGTATCTCATCGTGATTCTCTAGGAAGTAGAGCAGCTCGTCGGGAGCGTACTCGTTATTATTATAGATGAGTCGCTCCTCGATAGCAGAGACTGAGCGCTCCTGAGTGATCACTTGGTAGAGCGTGTCGTAGGGTCCGCTCTTGTCGTAGAGTAGGTCGAAGGCTCCTTCCTCTAAGTACTTGTGATAGTTGTCTATCTGGTAGATCTCTGCGACAAAGATGACGGGATGCTTGTCCTGCACCTGCGGTATGACCCAGTGCCAAAACTCTACTGGCACCATCTCGACCATATCACAGCGAAAGCCGTCCACCCCCTCGGCAGCCCAGTAGCAGAGGATGTCTCGCATCTGGAGCCACGTGGCGGGTATCGGGTCAAAGTGTGAGACTCGAGAACCATCGGGGCGGTAGTCCACACCATAATTCAGCTTGACCGTCTCGTACCAGTCGTTGGCAGAGGGAGTGGCAGACCAGCAGTCATTACCCGTGACACGCGCTGGCTCCTCGTGATAGCTAGAGGAGCGATTGGGTAGCTGGAGCGAGGTGCCTGGTAGGTAGTAGAAGTTGTTGCTTGGATCAAACGCTTTGCTCCGATCATCCTTAGCCCCTAGCGGTGTAGTCCCTTGAGGCGTGTGAGTGCCATCATATTGTCGTGACACATGGTTAGGAACAAAGTCTATGATCACCTTCACCCCATGACGATGGCAGCGCTCTATAAAAGAGCGAAAAGCTTCTCGTCGCCTCATCGGCTCTCGCACGATGGTCGGGTGTACATCGTAGTAGTCGGTGATAGCGTAAGGCGAGCCCGCTTGCCCCTTGACAATGTCTGGGTGCTGGTCTGGACAGTCAGTCCAGCTATGCAAAGAGGTCTGGGTGGCGTGGCGTATGATCCCGATAGGCCACAGATGAGAGACTCCTAGCGAAGCAAGGTATTCGAGCGCTACTTCGTCAAAGTCTTCGAGCGTGCCAGTGCCGTTTTGCTCTAGTGTACCATGAGGCGTCAGCTGATCGTGAGCCTTCTTATTACCCCATAGACGTACTAGTGTGGAGTAGATGATGGTGCGCATAGTCTATGCTTTGCCCTCTTGTGAGAGTAGATCGATGATCTCTCTAAACTGCTCCTCCTCTTCGTATGCCTTGCTGATGAGCTGGTAGCCAATGTCTGAGATGATGTCTACGGGAGAGACATCGTAGGCGCCAAAGTGCGAGAGTAGGGGCGACTGAAGCACGATATCGCATAGCTCTAGGTCGATAGTCACGTTGGCACGCATCATAACACGTATGAGGCGGTCGGAGAGGCGGAGCATGTTTTTCGTAGGCGTATTGTCCACCTCTGGGCTGAGGTTGATCCCTAGGAGGAAGTCGCACGACTCACGGATAGGACGTGCGGGTAGATTCATAAAGACTCCACCATCGACATACTGCTCGCCATCGATGACAATCGGCTCGAAGAGGATCGGTATCGAGCAGGAGGCCACCACCGCAGAGGCCAGATCTCCCTCTGTAAAGTCACGCGCCTCGGCTCTGTTGAGATTGGTTGCGATGATGTGCATAGGGATCGGTAGATCCTCAATGCGCTCATGGCGTAGAGTCTCCTTGAGGAATTGTCGGTACTTATTGGTTTTGAGCAGAGAGAGCCTCGGAGTGGTTAGCGAGGTCATATTCATAAAGCCAAACTGTGACGACAGGTCATAGATCTCCTCACTGCTGTAGCCGTCTGCGTAGAGAGCACCCATGAGCGAACCGACGCTAGTACCAGCGATGATGTCAGGCCGCACATGATGCTCCTCTAGAAAGCGAAAGATACCTATGTAGGCTAGCCCACGAGCGCTACCTCCACAGAGAGCTAGCCCGAAGGTGGGTCGCTTGCCGTAGGTCCATGTGCGGACACGATCTACCAGCTTATCGAGCGAAGTGGATATGAGGGCAGAGCCACGCTCGACGAGACGCTCTCCCTGAGCTTTTAGATCGGAAGTGTTGAGTGCCATATCAGATTCATTTATATGGTTAAAGGTTTTCTGCCTAGGGGTAGCTCTGCTAAGAGTGTCGTCAGTGGTGGCTCAGCAAAGGCACGACGTGAGGCGACCACCAGCTCCCACTCCTGGGCAAACTGCTGCTGCGTGAGCATATGGTTGCGATGTCCTGAGCGATCCATACGATCGAGGAGGTACCCCACGGTCAGCAAGTCGGGATCGACGGCTAGGTTGTAGTGTAGCTCTTTGTCACGAGAGCTGTAGACTACCTCGATGATCAGCTCCTCCTCAAGTAGCTTCGCGATGATCTCACTGGTCTGATTGATCGGCAGGTGACAGGCCTCTGAGAGCGAAGGTATATCATGAGGCTCTGGCTCGGTGTGATCGAGGAAGCGCTGCACGATGTGTCCCATCACCAGGACCGTCAGGAAGTCTGAGTAGCGAGGGGAGACATTGGTCGCATCCTTGGCATAGGTAAAGTTCACCACATTCTGTATGGAGAAGCATAGCTTAGCGCTAAAGAGGGTGATCGACCAGACCACCTGTAGCCATAGGAGCAAGAGCGGTATAGCTGCAAATCCACCATAGATAGCATTGTACTTAGAGATCCATAAGATACCGCTGACGTAGAGGGCTTGCAGGATTTGGAAGGCGCTACCAGCTATGGCTCCCGATATGAGTGCTGGGAGAAACTTAACACGCGTGTTAGGTAGTGCCATGAATATACCCGCAAACATAAAGATCAGGATGACGTACGGGAAGAGCTTGAGCATAAACTCCCATACAGGCGTGAAGAGGATGTAGTCGTTGAACCAAGTATTCTTTATCGTCGCCATCATCACGGTCAGTCCCGACGAGAGCGTCATCAAGATAGGCAGTAGCACGACCATCGTGATGTAGTCCGTCAGCTTGCGCCCTATCGAGCGCCCTCGAGGCACTCCCCAGATCACGTTGAAGGTCTGCTCGATCGTGTTCAAGAGTAGGAAGATCGTGTAGAGAAACAGTACCAAACCGACACCTAAGAAGAGCCCTCCCTGTACCTGTCCTAGATAGTTCTCCACAAAGCCCATCATCGTGTCCAGCTCATTCTGATGCCCAGGCATATAGGTTATGAGGAAGTCATAGATCGTGTCTTGGAATCCAAAACCCTTGGCAAAAGCTACGATAAGCGCCAGCATAGGTACGACAGACAGAAACGTCCTATAGGTCAGCGCTGAGGCATGACGACTCAGTCGCTGGTCCATATAGCCCTTGATAGCCATGTAGAGCGCCTTGAGCGTGTTGATGTAGAGCCGACGAAAGCCCCGCACCTCTTGTGGCTGTATGTGCCACATATCGCTCGTGACGAAGCGGACCACCTTGTAGGTGCCCACCTTGAGCTTGCGTACCCAAGCTGGTGGCTTGCGAGAGCTGTGCTCAGCAGTTGTAGCCTGCTTAAAGTCTTCGTGCTTATGTTGTATAGAGTTGGAGTGCTGTGGCATGAAGTTAGCGATACTATATTACATATGTATAGATACGAGCGGAGGAGGAGTTTTTGCTGGGCATCATCTCACCCTGCGCTTATGCAGCGAATCACGGAGAGGACAGTAGGTCTATAAGCCGGGTTCTGTGCCAGTCACGAGGAGTGGCGCTTGTCATTTATCTACGACACCCGTTGCCGAGTGCCTCTAGCAATCTACCCTCCGACTAGGACGAGTAGCCCTCATAGCGTCGGTATACTTGATCTTGCAACCCATAGTGTGTACAGCCAGTGGGTCACCCACACCGCTGGTGAGCTCTTACCTCACCTTCTCACCCTTACCTAGCGTGCCGAGGCACCTCTAGGCGGTCATTCTCTTCTACACGTCACCTACCCTCGCGGATAGCTCTCTGTTAGGGAGTATGGTACTCTGCGTTGCCCGGACTTTCCTCTCTCGCTCGGGGACGGAGCCGAGACTCTCACCCGCTTGCGACAGCGACAAGCCGACCTACTGCCATATCCATGATACGTCACTGGGAGGTCGTCACTCTAGAGCAATAACCTCCGCAGGTGCAAAGATACAAAATGAAGCGATTAGCGGAGATAACTAGCTAAGGCACTATGGGGGGAATCCTGGGAAGAGTTGCCACTGATCTAATATTAATTAGGGTCTCCCGTGAGCCTAGACCCCTTTTATCTCAAAAGAAGCTGATCCCCACGTGGAAATTCGCCAATCTCCACGTGGAAAATGAAAAATCCCCACGTGGGGACGAAATGAAACTTCGGAAGAATCAAATGAAACTTCCGAAGTTTTTTTTCTTGCCTACGTGGAGAATAAAAAATAGCCACGTGGAAAATGTCAAATTCCCACGGAGCTATTGCATCAGACTCTCTCTAGTTGCCTGTTTAGATCTCCTCCAGCACTCCATAAATAGGAATGAGCCGACTGAGAGGATAAGTTAAAAATGAGTTGGTTTCGATAGAAAACACTATATTTGCCATCGAAAAGGTCTCTTCTGTGTGCAAGCAGATGGGGGAGAAGATCATCAGCACGCTCCTTATGTCTGCTCTTTAAGCTTCACACCAGGACATAACCCTTTATTAGTTACACAACAAACAGATTACATAATCTATTATGAAACAAACAGCTACCCTCTGGAGTTTACTCCTCACGCTCCTTATGACCGTTACGATTGGTACGGCTCAGGAGCCCGTAATGTCTCGTCTGCAGGCTGCACCTGCAGGCACATCCCTACGAGCTGGCGAAACTTTGCCAGGCTTCGGCTATGCTGACCGATATGTTGAAGAAATATCATATCTAGGTATAGGCCAGACGGGGTTCTATCTCTCTTGCTACATCCTACTTCCCGAGGTAGGAGCTAATAAGATCGAGCGGATCTCCTTCCCAGCAGTTAAGGCTGACAAAGAAGCCTATGTTCTGATCCTCTCAGAGGATGGTAAGACCACGCTCTATAACCAAAAGTGTGCGATCGTCAAGGGAGACAATCAGATCGCTCTCTCCACACCCTTTGCTACAGAGGCCGGTAAGCGCTATCTAGTAGGCTTTGCCACCAAGGCTGTAGGTAAAAGCGAAAAAGATGCATTTGTCATTCCATTTGATGGAACTGTTGAGATTGATGACGCTCTATATGCAGCTGCTGGTACAGAGCCCTACCCTACGGCAAGCAGCACCAACGAGACATTTAGCTTCTTAAGAGTCAAGGGAGGAGGCTTTGGGTCCGCTTGCATCTTCGTATCGCTCAAAGATGAGAGCAAGCTACAGAACCTAGGCTATCTAACAGCTGCTGATGGCAACTTTAAGATGGTCACAAAAGACGAAAAGCGTCCTACCAAGATCTCTCTCCGCAATATCGGTATGAACGATATTACCTCCTTCGAGCTCACCTACCAGTTTGGTACAGGCGAGATCAAGACGCTCTCTCAAACCCTAACTACAGCACTAGCTTCAAGTAAGACAGGGGAGTACACCTTTGAGATCCCCGCAGAGGCAGAGGGTATGGGTTCGCTACACATTGCCATCGTTAAGGTCAATGGTCAGAAGAACGCCTTTGCAGATAATCGTATAGACCTCCCCTTCAAGGTTGGTGACTTCTCCGCAATGATCGATCGTGAGACGGTCATCCTAGAGCGCTTTACCTCTGAGAGGTGCGGTAACTGCCCAGGTGCAGACCGCTATGTCAAGGCTGATATCGACAAGATGAAAGCTGCTGGACTACGCGTCAGCTACATTATGTACCACTCAGGCTTTGGTACAGACTTCCTAACAATCCCTGAGAGTGAGAGGCTCTACCGCTACTTCTACACTGATAAGGGCTCCTTCGCTCCTGCTATGTCTATCAACCGTACCTACCTACCTAGTGAAGGAGCGCTCGTACAGCACGCTGCTGGGTATGATCCCAACGAATGGGCTACCAAGATGAAGAACGATAAGCAGGGCGTCAAGATCGAGCGCATAGACCAGACTATATCTGATGGTACGCTGGAGGCAGTCGTCAGTGGTGTGGCTCTCAAGAACTGCTTCGACCCACAGGATCTCTACCTGACAGTCATCGTAACGGAGGACAACATCCCCGCTAGAAGTCAATCTGGAGCCGGTAGAGGCTACAAGCACCAGGCTGTACCTCGTCTCTTCCTCACCGCTCCTACGGGTGACAAGCTCAAGGTCGAGGCTGACGGCTCATTCTCCGTTACCCTCAAGGGGACTCTCAAGTCCAGTTGGGACGGTAGCCAGTGCAATGTAGTAGCTATCGTTCACCCCAGCATCACACAGCCTGACAGGGCTAGTCGTGCAGTACACACCGCCGAGACAGCTCCTCTAGGCTTCGGTCTCGCCAACGAGCTAGTAGCTCCAGCAGAGGCACCCGTCGTAACGGCTGAGGATGGCTACCTAAGGATCCTAGGTCGTGTCGATGCCTTCGAGCTATACGACATGTCTGGTGCACTCGTCACGACGACTGTAGGGACACGTCTCCTACCAGGCACTTACATCATCCGCATCTTCAGCGATCTACGCGTCTACACCTCCAAGGTGATCGTCCGCTAAAGCTTCGTCAGATGCTATGATAGCCAACTACTGAATGGTAGTGTGGCTGCAAAACGAAGTCTGGGCTTGTCCATGCGTGGTCAAGCCCAGACTTCGTTTTTATCGTATAGCGTTTGTGTCAAAGCGATACGTGTAACGATGATGTAGGGACGCACGGCTCGGACGCAGATCGTCGGTGCGTCCGTCTCCGATCAATGATACGTCGCCCTGTAGGGACGCACGATCTGTGCGTCCGTTGTGTCAAAAGTTACAGCATCGTGGCTTTAACGGGGACGGACGCACAGATCGTGCGTCCCTACAGGGCGACGTGGAGGTAAGAACCCGATGAGACTGTTGCATAAAGGCGAATCGCTGTGTTGCTTTCGGGATTCGGCTTCGGT
>OHBW01000690.1_pt1 | contig 15151 bp, 12 predicted proteins | sample 1577411 | NCBI WGS metagenome assembly OHBW01 (sample SAMEA3879534, study PRJEB24766) | human gut metagenome | biome: human-associated habitat; feature: feces | place: USA | collected 1985/1987 | reverse complement strand
ATCATGTTGTACACTACAAGTCCTCGTATTTTACACCTATGCGTAAGTTGCAACTACAAAATTGCACAAAAGTGTAACCCTGTTGCACGGATTATTATGTGCACGTTAAAACCTTACCGAGAGTATTTACCGTATTTTGTTAAAAATTTATGTACACTTTCTCGATTTTAGGACGCCGAGTCGCCCTGAAATTGTGTGAACCTTCTACTTGTTTTCGTTCACTTGGACTTCGCTTTTTTGCTTTTTCAAATCTTTTTCTATTATCTTATCAATGTTTTTAATTCCGATATTCTGACTTGCATTATAATCGGCATTACTTTCAAAATCGCATTCAAGACATCTAAATTTCGCCTGATTTGGTCTGTTATCCTTGTGGATATATCCGCATTTGCTACATCTCTGACTTGTATATTTAGGGGCGATATAGACGACATTTATCCCTACTTCTTTCGCCTTGTTTTCTATCTTTGTCTGGAGGTCATAATAAGTCCAGTCTTTTAGAAAACGATCATATTTAGATGTAATACCCGTCAGCTTTTCCATTTGGATAGTTCCGCAGCCCTTTTTTACAGCATATTCTATCAAAGCTCTGCTGTATTTTTGGTTTGTTGTATCACGAAATCTTGCTATCTTGTCGCCTATATTTAGGGCAGGCTCAGTGCGTTTTTTTCTGCCGTGACCAATTCTTCCGTCACCGCAGTATTTTGTTTGCTCGAGCATTGAACGTCTGCGAGCTTCCACGCTTTTTCTGAATTTTTCAATTTCGCCGCCCTTGATTATGAATCGGTCACGATCGCCGAAAACCGAAGCGACTAAAGGACAGTTAACGCCTACATCAACACCAAGGATCTTTTCTTTGTCAAGTTCAGAAATGTTTTTATTGTCGAAACTATAAGACAGATTAAGCTTCCACTTCTTTTTCTTTTGGTCATATAAAAGTTTGCTGGCATTTATTTTGTATACTTCGTCAAAACAGCGTTCAAGAATAGTTTTGGTAGAATTATCTTTCACCTGCATTTTAAAACGAAAACCGTCTTTAAAACCATACTTTGCAAATTCAGCTTTTTTTAATAAAGCGAGCCTAACATAAAATTCGTTGTTTTCATATATCAGCTTTATAGAGTCTTTGTGCAGATCAAGAGGTTGGTCTGATTTGTATGAAGGAACTGATCGTTTGCCTTCCCATACCTCTTTTTTATATGTATTAAAAATTTTACATACATCCATTGTGGTAGTGGAAAGATTACTTGAATTTAAAGCGAGTTTTGTTCTTAATTCTTTGTTTGCTTGTCCATGCACACTTGAGTAGCCAAATATGTCTTTTGCTTTAGGATATATGCCACTCGCCTTAACATAATCGCTTGAAAAATTGTTCCATTCCCAAAGAAGCTGAACAGTTTTATTCTTTGCTTTTCGTGTCTGCTTTTGCAATTCCCACAGTATTTTATTGACTTCTTTATAATCTATCCGGTTGCCTGCTTTGTCAAATTGCTCACTAATTAGATAGATTTTTACGACTTTGACCAGTAATGTCACCCCATTTCACACGATCAATATACTTTCCCCTATCATTGTAACACATAAGTATATTTTTGTAAATTGGCAAAAGGGACAAATATGAGGTGTGGCTTTTGGAACAAAGTTCCTCGATTTTGGCACAACATGACAATTCTTGACGCTAGGTGCTTATTGCTGGTTTTATGGCTTGACCTTATGGTATAATTATGGTAATATAAAATCGTACATAGACTATGTTATAAAAGGACGTGAAAAAATGCGGATCGCAGTTTGTGATGATAATGCTGTTTTTCTCCAGTTTTTTAAATCTATGCTGGCAAATGAACTTGAATCAAGGTCGGTCAAGGCTGAAATAGAAACGTTTACCAAAGCTGAGAGCTTTTTTTACTGCCATGGTAAAAAGCCTTTTTCGGCTATATTTCTTGACCTTGATATGCCTGAAATGACCGGTTTTGAAGTCGCGCGGCAGCTAGGTCAGAATGGTAATTGCTTTGTGATCTTTGTGACAAGTCATCAGGAGCTGGTTTATGACAGCTTTAATTTCAGACCGCTGAATTTTATTTGCAAAGACCCTGACGCTGATGTTATGAAGGATAGGCTCCATATGGTAGCAGGACAGTTGACGGACGCACTGAAGCAGGAAAAGACAGTGGTTTTGGAGAATATGGAGCAGGGAAGGATCTCTGTAAAGCTTCGGGATGTAACTTATATAGAGAGCAATAGCCACAGCATCATATATCATTTTGCAAATAATAAGGATACCATTGCAGTCAGAGATAGCATTGGCGAGATAGAAGAAGCTTATCGTAAATTTGATTTTATACGGGTGCATAAAAAATATATCGTCAATCTGAAATATGTTTTTAATATACGCCGTTCAAATGAAACAGTGATCTTCAAAAGCGGTTCAGAGCTTCCCATGAGCCGAGGATATAAGAATGCAGTTGACGACGCTTTGACTGAATATCTGAGGAGAAAGTGATGACTATTACATTGTGGACGATATTTGAGATCTTGATAAACTTTTATCAGGGCGGTCTGGAAACATGGTTTATATATAGATTTCTTACGCCAAGATCTCATGAAAGGGCTAAGATATGGGCTGTTATATTTGCCGTTTGTGAAGGCTGTCTGGTCACTGCTTTTAATTATTTCACTGTATTTGAGGGCTTTGGAAGTGCTTTGTACTGGGCAAGTCTGCTTGTTTTTGCGTTTTGCATTTTTAGTGACAATGCTGTAAAGAAATTTCTTTCCATATCCCTCTCGCAGGTTGCGATCTTGTTGATAACGTCATTGGAACTAAATGCTGTATCGTCATTTTTTAAAATATCCCTCAGGGAGCTTGTGGTCGAACAAAGCTTGCTTAGATTTGTGACGCTTATAATGATCCAGATCTCTATATTCATTGTATTTAGATTAATACTGATGGCCTTTAAACATACAGATGATTATACGGCTTCAGATTGGGTGACGATAATTGCAGTGCTTATTATTTCGTTTTCTCTCGTTATGGTAATACATGAACTGTCACTTTCGGCAGACGATGGCCATAGGCTGTATATAAATCTGTCATATATGCTTGTCTTTGTTCTTAATATACTTATATTCTGGATAATAAATTCTTTGATAAAAAAGAATCGGAAGCTCAAGGAAATGGAGATAGTCAAACTAAGAGAGCAGTATCTTGAGCAGTTTATTGGAAATGCCGAGTCGCAATATGACGCCATGAGAAAACTAAGGCATGATATAAAAGACAAATATGAAACGGTCAATGAACTGTTGAAAGTACAAAAAATAGATGAAACGAGAAAATTTATCTCAGAAAGCTTTGACCTTATCGAGAAGTCGGAGTCCTATGTTAAAACGAAAAATAATATTGTAAATGCTATCGTTAACGCAAAGCTTACAATGGCTTCTTCCTTGGGGATAAAAATATCATGTATAACAGTTTCAGATTTTGAGGGAATAAAGGGAACTGACCTTTGCGACCTGTTGAGCAACACGTTGGAGAATGCTATAACGGCATGCAAGGAAATAGCCGACGACGCAAATAAATTTCTGTATCTGAAGATCGACCGAGAAACGGATACATATACGTTTTTGATAAAAAATTCAATAGATCATTCTGTTATGGATAGTAACCCAAGGCTTACGACCACAAAGGCTGATAAAAAACAGCATGGTCTGGGGACCTCAATAATCAGAGAGATAGCAAGAAAATATAATGGCAGATGCGATTTCTATGAGTCGGAGGGAATGTTTTGCTGTCAGGTAACATTGATGGCAGATACAACGGTCCTGAACTAATTGTTCCGGACCGTTGCTGCATTTCGTGACAAAAACCTGCAACTCATTCCAAAAAGCTTGACATATTGCTGTTATTCTAGTAAAATTCAAATTAGGGTAAGACAAAAGCGAGGCGATAGTTTATGGATCTTGTTGTATCGGGTATACTTAATTTTTTGACCGAGCAGGAAGCTATCGGCAAAGCAGATGAGGTACAGGATTTTTATCGGTATGGCATAGAAATAACTATCTCATCAATGTTGAACATTGTGCTTGTATTGCTTATGGGAGCATTAACAGGGCATTTGCTGGAAAGCGTAATATATTTGGCAGTGTTTATTGCTGTCAGGGTTATTACCGGAGGGTATCATGCAGATACATATTTCAGATGCAATCTGTTGATGTGTTCGACATTTATTGCTACAGCTTTTCTTAATGACAAGGTATGCGGATATATAAATATATGGGTGATCGCTGCCTTTGTGGTGTTTGAAGAGATAATAGCTTTTGTATTCTGCCCTGTGGAGAACAAAAATAAGCCTATAGAAAAAGAAAAAAAGCCAAAGTTCAAAGCGATGGGAATGATAGTTTTTCTGTTGCTTGATCTGTTTGGCGGGGCGATTATCAATAGATATCAGATGGTTGGATCTATGATCCTGTTAACAAATCTATTAATTGCAGTTTTAATAATATCAGCGAAGATCAAAGAAAAGAGGTGTAATAAGAATGAGATCATTTAAGAAATTGCTTGCCAGCCTTATTGCCAGAGCAACTAAGAGAATGGGTATAGCTGCCTGCGGATGTGCATCAATGTATGGTGGCTATCAAGCTAAAGAGCCAAAAAACATTTACAAGAATTAAGCGTAAAGCTACAAGAATTACGATAAGCATTACAAAGACTTTATCATTTCCCCTTTAAATCTTGTGATACTTGTAAATGAGGTAACATTAGCAGGAAAATAACTTCCTGCTGGTGTTACCATTTTTTTATTTGTAGTGAGTTCAAGCTTTTGACAGTGAGTAAATTTGCTTTTAGGCACAAAAAATTACGCCCTACAAAAGGATGCGTTGTACTATTCGGTTTTCAAAGAACGGGCGGAGGCTATAGAGAAAGCCCCCTCACTTTCCATGCCGAAAAGTTGAGGGGGCTACAACCAAGTTTTTTAATTTTCTAAAAGATTTTTGAGCTTTGCTCTGATTTTTTTTGTTGAAGGCATAAAGAAAGAGCGCCCAGCAAGTTTATTACTTGCTGAGCGCTCTTGAAACTGTGCCGGAGATTGCCGTCCGGTCGGCTATTCTCTTTTCAGGCGGCATATCGCCGTCACCGTCCTTTCATAACCGCATGGGTCTTATTTTTCTGTTCTGTTCAATGTGAATTTCTCGCCCCGTGTCGCCGTACCCATGCCAGCGGTCAGCTCAAGCCCCGTATCGATATACGCCACCTCGTACTCGCAGTCGGTCAGTGCCTCAGCTTCAAAGTCGATAAAGAGTGTCCTGCCGGACAGCGTGAAACGGAATTTATACGGTGCGCCGGAAAGCCGCAGCTCTCCGCTGCCGTCCTCACGGAAGGTATAGACGCAGCTCCTGTCGGACATTGCAAAGCTGCCGTAGATGCTCTCGTTAGTGCTGCCCTCGGAGCGGCCGCAGCTACGGCACAGCAGCACGATGCCCGCTATGAGCAGCACCGCCGCAAGGGCGCAGGCAGTAAGAAAGAGCGTCCTTCTCCGCTTTTGCTTTTTGATCGCCGAGCGGCGCAGCTCACGCCTGCGGAGCATTTCTGCCTCGGTCATGGGTCTTTTCTGCGGCGGTATTCTGTTATCTTGCATTGCTTCACCTTACTTTACTTCAATATTCTGACTTCATCCAGGAAGTCAAAAAGCATCGGCAGACCGGTGCCGATGGGGTGCGTCCTCCCACAGACACATCTCGCCGGTCAGCGTGACGCAGGGCTTGGTCATACGAAAAAGGAAAAATCTGTCCGTGGCGGCGCGCTTCAAATGGAGCAGGGACACCTCTCCGTCGCCGTTCGGCTGGGGATACACGGTCAGAATGTGGCTGTCGCTTGCCGCCTTCCGGTCAAACCCCTGCATATCCGACTCAAAGTAATATCGTGAATGCCCGTTCTCACGGAAAACGAACAGCAGCTCCATGCCGTCGGTGGTGCAGCGGTCACAGCTGTAGGTATGCCCTTCTTGTAAGGGCAGCAGCAGGCCGCTGAAGGGAATTCTTTCCGAAACAGTCATGGCAGCTTCTCTCCTTTTTCTTATCGTAGTGTCCTGTAGTCCTTCCGAAAAGCGGCAACGCCGTCGTGGTTGCCGCCTTTCGGAAAGGGACTTGCTGCCAAGCCCACTTTCAGGAAAATAGGCGGTGGCGGAATGATCCGTCACCGCCTATTGTGTTTAGGCTATTTCGATTTCGGAAGCGTCGGCTTATTTAACCTTGGATTCCTTTCTCTTTTTGCCGCTTACGCCCAGCAGAGTCAGAACACCGCCGCTGACGTACAGAGCAGCCAGCCAACCGATGTGGTTGCTGCTGTCACCGGTCTGAGGACACTTGGTGGAGTTGTCATTTCCTGGCTTATCGGTGTTATTATCACTGCTGCCTGTATTGTCGGTGTTGCCGCCGTCGGGGAGCTTGTCGATGACCGTATTCTCGCTGCGCTTGGCACCGCAAATGTTGCATTCCTCGTGCTTGATGCCGGTTGCCTCCTTGGTAGCGGCCTTGTCGATCTCCCACTGGAAGCTGTGTGGTGCCGTGTCGGCCTTGTCGCCGCACTCGCACTCATGCCAGTGATTGGTGTCGTCATACTTCCAATCCGTGCCGTAGCTGTGGGTATGGCTGGGAGGCGCATCCTTATAGGTGGCCTCAATCTTCACATCATTACCGGGCATGGTGAAGGTGGTGGTGGCCTTGGTGGCGTCTGCCAGGGTGACATTGCCCTCCAGCACGACCCACTTGTCAAAGACCTTGCCTACCTCTGGTGCGTCCGCCGTAACGGTCACAACGGTGTTCTGCGCGATCTTGTCTGTGATGAGTGTACCTGCGGCAAGGGATGCCGTGCCCTTGATGACCGTGACAATGTATCCGGTCGCAGCGGAGTTCTTTACGAACCTTGTCTCGCCGCAGTCGGCGCGCTGGCAGGTGTAGAGAATTCCTTCGCTCTTGCCCTGTTTTGCGGGTTTGCCGCCGTCCCAGTCGTGGCTGAGCTTATTAACGACATGACCGTAGCGGATAATCTGTCCACAGCCGGCTGTACACTGCTGGTCGCCGCTATAGCCTGAGGTGGTGCATCCTGGCTTAACCTCATTGATCAGCTTGTAGTTATCGGCAATTTCGTGGAGGGACGGGGTTGAGACGCCCTTATGCGCGATCCTGTCGCACGATGTGCAGTACTGGTTGCCGGAATAGCCCCTCTCTGTACAGGTCGCCGTTCTTACATCCCGCAGTTCAAGGGGACCGCTATGCCTGAAGTCGCCGGTCTCGCCCTTTACGGTGCCGCCGCAAGCCGTGCAGCGGTAGTCGCCCTCATAGGCGCGGTGTCGGCAGTCGCCCGATTTGGCGTTATAGCGTTTGCCGCCATGGCTCGCGTCTGTGGTTGCCGAGTTGGCCGTGCCGTAGTAGTACAGCGGCTGCAGTGGACCGGTATGACCGGCGTTTGCAGGTGGGTAGATATCCGAACCGGCACTGATGACATGGCCGCAGTCTGCGCAGGCGGTGTCGCCGGTGTAGCCCTTACGGTCGCAGATCTGCTCCTTCGCATTGAGCACCGTGGTGCCGCCGCTGTGGTCACAGCCTGCATAGACAGGCTCAAAGAAGAAACTGCCGCCGCCAGGGGCACCCATGGCGCTGAACTCTGGGATCGTGCAGCCCCACTCAAGGGCGGAGCCGTTGGTCACCAGCTTGAACAGGGTCTTCGCCTCATTGGTATTCCAATTTCTAGTAACAGGTATGATGTCATACTCATTGTATTCGCGGCGATACTCCACCTTCCAGCCGATGGCTTTCTGACCGGTTCTCTCCTCGGGATAAAGCCTGATCTTGTCGCCTGGCTTGACGATCATACGGGTTGCCCGACCGTTTTTCACCGTCACAAGAGCGGTGTCCTTTGTCCACTGATCGGCTCCTCCGTCATCATCCTTGTCGATTTTTGTCTTTGTGTACTCGCAAATGCTGCATTCAGCCTCCATGCCGCCTCTGCCACCCTCGGTATCGGGGTTTTTGACCACATTCCAGCGGCCCCAGCTATGGGGAACCATGATGAATTCCTCGCAGCCGGGAACCTTGCACTTTTCGGGGTGGGCATAGTCGGATTCGATGATGAGTTCCTCCACCGTCTTGGTCGAGCCGCCGATGTTGAAGGTATATTCATAGATACTGCCGAAGCCGGTGCAGTCCCAGTTCCAGCCGTAATCATGGACATGGCTCTTCACAGGAACGGTATAGTCGCAGACGGAACATCTGAGCACATCGACTCTGCCGCCGCCTACCGCGTCAAGGCTTCTGTCAAGCACAAAGGTATGCGGGAATATGCGCTCCTTGGAGCCGGTAGTCATATAATGCGCTTCGTATTCGCCTGCTTCAAACAGGCACGGGAGCTTGTGACCGTCGCACTTCGGGTCGCCGCCCACGACACCGTTATGGGTATTCCCATGCTTATCGACCCAAGTGACCTTGTATTCCGGCGTTTTCTCGCTGTCTTCTGTGAAGCACTTATAAGTACACCCACTCTTAAATCAGGCAATAGACCATATTCGATGAATATAAAATAACGCAACATGAGGCTATGTCTCCGAAACTATTAATGGAGGCATAGCTATTTTTTCTCTTGAAATAATCTCTCCGATGTGGTATAATGATAACTGATACATAAAGCATGACCAATTGTGAGGTGATTGCTATGAATATTGCTATCGTTGATGATGAACCTGTATTCTTAAAACAACTTCATAACAGATTAAGAGAAATGAAACTCCCCGACTGCGAAATACACGAATTTACAAGCGGGAGAGACTTATTGAGTTTCTATGTCAAGGGAATGTATGAAGTCATCATACTCGATGTTGAAATGCCCGATCTGACCGGATTGCAGACCGCTGAAAGAATCAGACAGATAGATGGTTCAGTTATTATTTCTTTCCTGACGAATTATGCCGAATTTGCCGTTAAGGGCTACGATGTGGGAGCGTTTCGCTATATATTGAAAAATCAGCCAGACTATGTATATACCAAACAGCTAAATTCTATCATTGCTGAGTGCCAGCAGCGATTTAGAACTTTCACTTTCAATAATAAAAATCTGTCATTCAAGTTCAGGCTGACAGATATTCTTTACTTTGAGGGACATAGAAGAAAGGTATCACTATTCACAGTTAATGGTGAATTGGAGTACGGCGGCGATTTTTCAACTGTGTGTGGCGAGTTGTTAAAGTACAATTTCGCTATTATAAACCGTGGAATACTTGTAAATCTTGACCATATACAGAATATTACCAAGTACGATATTATTCTAAGCAACGGCAGAAAAATCCCCATAGGCAAAACATATAAAGATGAGATAGTTGCTCGCTATCTTAACTATGCAACAGGGAGATGATCGAGTTGCCCGTATTGATTGAAAATATCATTGAGATTGTCAATGTAGCAATTGAAATGATGTTGGTATTCTTATACTTTTCCTTGTTGAGTAAGGCAAAAGTTAATAAAGCAGTTCTTTATCTGTCGTATCTTCTTTCTACTGTAATACTGTCAGCGACAGTTTTGTTGACAGATAATATTTTAGTGTATCTGATTACAACCATTATTCTTATTAGCTCCATGTCCTTTATTTGTTATGATGATTCAATCCGTCATAAAATATTTTGGAACATATTGTTTTTACTGATTATATCTATATCTGAACCTATTGTGATTGGATTACTTTGCATTGCTAATATGGGAACACCAGATGAATTCTTAGAGTCTGGTTTAGGACGTTATCTCGGAATGGTAGGCACAAATATAATTTATTTATGGCTTATAGGATTGATGCACCGCATAATAAACAAAAAAATTCGTGAACTGCCGATAAAATATTGGATATTGATAATAGTTATTCCAATCATAAGTATTTTTCTTTTACAAACAATGCTTGATGGATTTGTTGGCAGCAACACTTATAGTTATGTTTCTTTGGGCGTTTCTCTTGCAGGAATTATCTTTATAAACCTTGCTATGTTTAATTTCTTTGAAAGTTTTGAAGATAAGATAAAGTTAAAATACCTTGAAACAATAAAGCAACAGGAACAGGAAAACTATAAGCTGCTTACCCTGTCATACAAGCAAGTACGAGAGTTTAAACACGATATTGAAAATCAATTTTTAGTTCTGAATGATATGTTGGAAAACAATGATACTGATTCTGCTAAGGAATATCTTGTCAAGCTAAGCTCATTTGTAAGGCTTGCTAACAGACTCTGCTATACTGGTAATAATGCCGTCGATTCTATTGTGAACATCAAGGGTTCTCTTGCTCAGACATACGGTATAGAGTTTATTTGCAAGGTCAATATCATAACAAATATCAAGGCAGACGAATTGGAGTTGTGCCGTATCATCGGAAACGCTCTTGACAATGCAATAGAAGGTTGCCAGAGAGCTGGTGTATCACATAAGCATATTTGGATAAGCCTAATGGAAGAACGAGAGAAGCTATTTATTGTCATTACAAATACATCAGATAAGGTAGATACATCTGTTTTAACATCAACAAAGAAAGAACAAGGGCTTCACGGCATAGGGATAAACAGTATCAAATCCTCCGTTGATAGATTGGGTGGGTTAGTAAGTTTCGATTATGATGACGGAATTTTTAAGCTGAACATTATGGTTCGTAATTGTTTACAAATTTAACTATTTGCATTTCGGGACAAGAAGACGACATTTGGGGACACTTTGAGACCTTTTTTCTCAAAACCTATTGAAAAAATTTGCAACTTGTGTTATGATTTTTGCAGGAAGTGATTCAGAAATGATTTCAAAACTTGCAAAAAGCATAGCACACTTTTTTATGGTTCAGAACATAACGGAAGAATCCAAAGAGGTGATCTACGCATATGGAATGGAGCTGCTGATCTCTGATGTGCTGAATACCATTATCGTCCTGCTGATTGCTCTGTTTTCCCATACGCTGCCTGCGGTTGTTGTATTCATAGCCGTATTTATGGGGTTGAGACAGTTTGTAGGTGGGTTTCACGCTAACAGTCATCTTAGTTGTATGTTCACGCTTGTCATGGTGATGATGGTTTTCTCTTACGGCATTTGCAATGTAAGCGGACATATTACGCCAATATTCAGCATCAGTTTCATAATGATAGCATTACCAATCATTCTATGTATTGCTCCCGTTCCGCATCCGAATAAACCGATGTCAGAGGAAAAGAGTGTCAAGCTAAGGAAAAGAAGCTGCATCTTAGCTGTTACCCTATCCGTTGTCACGATTGCACTGCTTGTATTCCAATATCAAAAACTAAGCCTTTATGTATCAAGCGGAATGCTGCTGTCAGCAATCATGGCACTGCTCGGTCACTTTTTGAATCGGGGTGATAACAGTAAACGATGATAAGGAAAGAGAAAAACGGAGTATTTTGGCGATTGTAATTCTTGCTCTTGTAAGGCTGGTGCTGTATATCTCAAATGGCAGCGTTTGCGGTATTACGTTTTATCAACCGAAAGAGCCTGACTTATCTGAACTGTTTGAAAGGAGGGATTTGTAATGAAAAAGCTGATGAGCATAGCAAAGAAGGCTTCTACGGCACTGGCGGCTCTTGCGCTGGTGGTAGCTACCACATCAGTTCCGAGTGCTTGCTTCCATTGGTTCGCACAACCTGTAGAGCCAGAAGAGCTGAGAAACTATGTAAACAAGAAATAATTGGCAACTGTGTGTTGCAGAAAGGTGGTATGAAATGGTTAAGAATAAGATTTTGAAACGTATCGTGGCAGGTCTTAGCTGTATTGCGTTATCTACAACTATGCTTACGAGTTTACCTGCTTTTGCCGATGATTATGTTGACGAATATCAATATTACTCAACGTTAGATCCTAATGGTGAAGAGTACCAAGAATGGAAATCAAATCTGGCAAGTTCTGCTGTAAGTGTTCCCCAAAATAGAATGCTTAAAAGTATTCTCAAAAATAATACTTTAATAGCAAATGACTACATTGAGTTCAACACTGCAAGTAATGGTCACTATACTATTGGTACAATAGGAGGAAACCCTAACAGTTCAACTGATGATAATAAAAAGATGCTTTTCGGTCATCCGGGTGGAGGAACATCAAAAACAACAATTGTTGTTGGTGAAAGCATAAATGAGTTTACATCATCAAATGTAACTTATGATGCTGATGGTTCTAAAAGTGTTTCCAAAGCTTCTTATGATGGTGTTGATGTCACACAAGAACTATCTATTATTGAGAATTCGGCGACTGGACGAGATGATGTTGTTAAGATTAAGTATATCGTCAAAAATGATACAGAATACGCCAAACAAGTGGGCATAAGAATTATGATGGACACTATGCTCGGTGGTAATGATGCTGCGCCATTCAGAGTAAACGGATCTGATGTAACAACTGAAACCGTATATTCAGGTTCTAATATTCCGCAAATATGGCAAGCCTTTGATTCCGCAACTAATCCCGGTGTAGTAGCACAAGGTACATTCTACAAATCGGGAGACAGAAAACCTGATAAAGTACAATTTACTAATTGGGGAAATGTAACAAGTACGCTATGGGATTATGTGACTCAGCCAGGACGATCTAATGGAGATAGTGCAGTATCCATCACATGGAACAAAGATACTTTCACCAGTGGTGAAACACGAGAATTTGTTACCTATTATGGATTGAGTGAGTTAGAACAGAATTTAATTCCTCCGTTAGCATTAAGTGTATACGCTGATAATAAGGTTAGTATTTCCAATTTTAATTATGATGATATAAATGCAAATGTATATTTGGATAATATTGGAGATGGCGATGCGACAGATGTATCGATAAAAATCACTGCTGATAACCTTGAACCAAAGTATGGAACCTCACTTACACACAATTATTCGGTAATAAAGCCAAGTAAAAGCTATTCAATTCCTTTGAAATTTATAGTTCCAACAGATTCAAAACATAATTCTGATATAAATGCAAAATTGGATTTTGAATTATCATACAAAGTTGCCAAGACCGGTGATACAGAAGTAAAGCGAATAACCAAAAACATAACAATTCCTAAATTGAAAAGAGCCGTTGTAGTAGTACCGGGAATAATGGGAATAGATCTTGCAAAAACATCAAATGATGAAAGTGTATGGGGATCTTGGATTGAACAGCCAAGTAACTTTGATGATGTTAAAAAAATTCACAATGCGTTCCAGTCGCTCAAATGCGATTACTACGGTAATAGTAATATTGAATTATATCCTGTTAATAATTATGGATATGATGATACTTATAAAGGAATAATTGAATCACTAAATAATGATACTGATATTTCTGATAAGTATGATATCTTATTTTTCCCGTATGATTGGAGAATGGGAGCGCAAATAACGGCTAATAATCTTCATGATCTTATTAGTGATTATAATGAGGTAGTTTTTGTTGCACATAGTATGGGTGGTATTGTTACAGAAAAATACATTTCGGAATATGGTGCTGATAATATTTCTAAACAAATAACTGCCGGAACACCATTTTGGGGTGCGCCAACGATGCTTTGCGTTTTAAGCACTGGTGATTTATCATATATCATAGGAGGACTCGGGGTAGCAGAATCATTATTTACTTCATTTGAACTTCCAAGTGTTTTGGTGAATTTAGGCAGTTGTTATGATTTGTTGCCAAATAAAGATTATACAGATGACTGGCAGTGGATATATTCATATAAACGAACTTATGATCATTGGTATGATTATTTTATAGATAACGGCAATTTTACGTATTTTACATTTGACGAATTTGATGAGCTGATTTCTGATGATTATAATAATTATCTTTGGATAGATGGAAAATATAACCATAGCCGCATAAAAATATCCCAAAACAATACTAATAATCTGAAAAGAATAGCATTAGTAGGAAGTAATAGAAATACCATTTCAACTATTCAACATTGTCCTGGCGATAGAGGATTGCAATTCGTTCCAGAATATGGTATTGGCGATAGTGTAGTTCCAATTGAAAGTGCAACAATGAATTTTAATCACGATCTTTTGGATATAAAAATCTTTGATCAAGATCATATGGGGTTAATACAGAGTCAGGAATGCATAGATGAGATATTAAAAAACATAAAAGATACAAAATCATTTATGAAGCTGCCCATGAGAACAAAAATGGCAAATAACAATCTTACATCTAATGCCATAGAAGAAACCAAGACACTTTCAAATAAGCTTGCTATTTCAGGTTATTTTGATTTATTCTTTTCAAACGAAACCTGTTCATATTATTACACAAATTCAGAGGTTCATGAAGGGAATAATTTTAAATTTGACCCTTTAACATCAGTTGGCAATCCGATTTTACTGGCTCAATTTGCTGATGATAATTATGATTGTAAAATCAATTCACTTGCTGATCAAAACACTGATATTATGTGCAATATTGATGGAAACATCTATTTGTATACCAATATCTCTGTGAATAGTGGATCTGTATTATTCTTAAATTTATCAGATGGTTCATTTTTTATTAACATTGATCTTGATAATGATGGTGAAATAGATACAACTGTTACGCCAACTATCAATCCAGGGGTAATTCAAGATGATGAGAAATCACCTGAAATAACAGTAGAATCTTGCAATGCAGGTATTAGTAACTCAAATACTATAAATCCCAATATAGTTATAACTAACAACTCTGACAAGCCTTTAAAAATGAGTGATATAACTATAAATTATGTATTTAATGCAGACAATAAAGAAAACCTTGAATACCATTGCGACTGGCTTGCTGTAGATAATCAATACTTAGGTAATACTTCGGTTTGTGAATTTGTTAATGACGATTACGGAAATACATATGCAAAAATCAAATTTAATACCGATGTTGAACTTCAACCTAATAAACAGTTTGTAATCCATTTTAGACTAAATGCAGCAGATTGGTCTAATTGGGATACATCGAATGATTATTCAATGGGAACAGAACAGCTATTGCCAAATGATAAAATAATTGTTTTTTATAATGAACAGCTTATAAGCGGTGTCCAGCCTTGAAGTAGAGGTTGAAGCAATGAAAAAAACAATTATAATTATAATTATATCATTATTAGTTACGGCAGGCACTTTTGTTTTATCTAAGTATC
>OHBW01000677.1_pt1 | contig 15366 bp, 6 predicted proteins | sample 1577411 | NCBI WGS metagenome assembly OHBW01 (sample SAMEA3879534, study PRJEB24766) | human gut metagenome | biome: human-associated habitat; feature: feces | place: USA | collected 1985/1987 | reverse complement strand
AACCACTCTTTTGGCATATCGTAGGTCAGCTGCACCTTGTTGAGGTTGAAGCAGTCTGTGCTGTAAAGCCAGAAGTTTGAGTTGCGGAAGTTGTTGGTATTGTCCTTGGCTGTCAAACGTGGATAAGTAGCAGTCTCGGCTGTCTCAGGTGTCCAGCGTCCACGAACCACAGAGGTATATTTCTTCTGGTTGTAAATCCAGTCGTTGCTCTTGAATGCCTTGGCACCCATCTGACCGGTACCGGCGATGAAGAGGGTAAACTGCTTCCAGTTCAAGGTGATGTTTACACCATAGAAGAAAGGAGTTGCACTCCATCCATACTTACCCATCACCTGCTGGTCGTTGCTGTCAATCTTGCCGTCGCCGTTGATGTCCTTGTACTTCAGGTCACCAGCCTTGATTTCACCGAAGGTATGGTTTGGCACGAAGTTAGGATCGTCCTTGTCGAGGTTTGCCTTCATGTGGTCTACGTCTTCCTGTGTGAAGAAGCCTTCGCAAACATATCCGCGCATCACGTCGAGAGCCTGACCCTGTGCGTTCATGTAGCTATATTCGTTTTTCTCCTCACGCTTGTTAACCTTTGAGTCGAACACCATACCTGTGAGTCCGAGCTGTGCCTTCACCTTGCCGATGTTCTTCTTGAAGTTTACGGCGAAGTCGAAGCCCTGTCGCAAATCCTCGTTGTAGTTCAGGGAGGTGATGAAAGAACTGCTTCGGAGCGATCTACGATTTCATAAAACGGATTGTGGCAGATTCGGCGCGATGACTGCATGGGGGCTTAAAGATACTTCCTCACGGCCCGCCAAAGACTTGGGGGGAACCCTGCGGCGCACGAGTAAAACGACGCTGCGGAGTTATGACAACCGCGCCAGCGGAGACCTGCTATGTTCCCATCGTCAGGGTTGCGTGGCAAATGTGACGAGAATTGAGTCATATTAAAATAGGAAGCGACTGCTCTTTTGGGTGGCCGCTTTCTATTCAAAATCAGATACCATGCGCTGGCAGTTTCGGCTGCCAGCGTATTCATGTGGCTTTGAACAAACACGATGACAAACTTGACAGATTGGAGGAAATATGCTTTATGGAAAAACTTATTACACGAAAAGAAGCAGCAGAAATTTTGGGTATCAGCATTGCAACGCTGGACGCGGCCCGTAACAATGGTCTTATTTCTTATGTGCAATATGTGCAGAATGGCTGTGTGTACTTTACCTCAGCGGGCCTTCAGGAGTATATCGCAAAATGCACCCACAGAGCAAAGCCAGCAGAAAAGAACGCAACTTATCGTAAACCTCGCAGAGCTGGAGTGTGAGCCGGTCCGTATCCTTGTCGAAATCATAATGGTCTGATAAAACATAGATACAGCGCTGGAGTATATTCTTAGGAGGTGGAGGAATTGGCAAATAGGAAAATAATGCTTCCTCAATATGGCACAGTTATGAAAAGAGGTGTCCTATATTATAGGACCAGAATCAAAGACGCGAATGGTAAGCTCGTAGCTATCTACGCAAAAACACCTGAAGAACTATACAACAAAGAAACGCTTGCGTTGGAACAGATTGAGAATGCCACTTTTCATCGGAAAACGCCCACAGTTGCAGAGTATTGTGAAAAGTGGCTGCTGATGCAGTCGGTTCATGTACGAGCCACTACCTTGACGGATTACACCTCAAAGGTCAGGCGGCATATTATAGCGGAATTGGGAGATAAACGGATGGGTGAGGTTAGCCTGGATGATATTCAGCTTGCCCTTGTTCCGGTTTCCAAGAAATCTGCATCGGTTTATAAATCTGTGGTAATCCTTTACAAATCTATCTTTCGCGCAGCGATGGAAAGCAGGATCATTGACCATAACCCAACGATTTATCTGACAACAAAAGGTGGCGGTGTTCCTCAAGAGGAGCGTCAGGCTTTGACAGATGAACAGGTGGAGCGACTTTTGGATGCTATCCGAGATTTGCCGCCTTATGTCTTTGTCATGATTGGTTTATATGCAGGGCTGCGCCGGGAAGAAATTCTTGCTCTGCAATGGGATTCAGTATATCTGGATACGGATACTCCATATCTGACGGTAAGGCGGGCATGGCACACAGAACACAACAGACCGGTAATCTCAGACGAATTGAAAACCAAGGCTGCGGAGAGAAATATCCCCCTTCCTGTTTGCTTGGCTGAGTGTTTGAAAGCAGCAAAGGAAACTTCGACTTCGGAGTACGTGGTTTCAAACCGGGATGGCGAACCGCTGTCCTACACGCAGTTTAAGCGACTTTGGCAGTATATTGTTACGAGGACGGTCAAGGAGCGGAGCTATTATCGGTATGAAGATGGAAAAAGAGTAAAGCATACTGTCACACCTGTCTTGGGAGAAAAGGCTGCTCATAACGGAAAAGTGGTTTACAGTCTGGACTTTGAAGTAACACCCCATCAGCTGCGGCATACTTACATTACCAATCTCATTCATGCATCGGTAGATCCCAAAACGGTTCAATACCTGGCAGGCCATGAAAGCAGCAAGATTACCATGGACATTTATGCAAAGGTTAAGTACAACAGACCAGATGAGCTGGTCAGATCAATGAACTGTGCGTTTGCAAGCTGGGATGCAGCACAGTAATAACAAATAGGAAATGAAGAAGGAGCGAGGCAAGGATGTCTCGCTCTTTGTTTTACATCAGCCGTATCTTTGATTAAATCGAGGCTTTCTGATAAAAAGAGAGTGTAGATACGGAGACTACACATTATCAAGAAAGGACGATCAAAGATGGCAAAAAAGAAAACACAGATCCCGAAGTATGGGACCATTACATTGAAAGGAATCCAGTATTACAGAACCAGGATTACGGATGCAGATGGCAAAGAGTTGAGTTTGTATGCCGCTACTTGTGAAGAATTGTATGAGAAGCAGTTAGAGGCCCGGAAGCAGGTGGAAGAAATTATCTTTCACCGGCAGCACCCGACAGTAGCTGAGTATGGAGAGAAGTGGCTGCTGATGCAGTCGGCAAAGGTGTCTGCGTCTACACTCAGAGGTTATACGAGGGATATGACAAACTATATCATCAAACCTCTGGGAGAGATGTATATGGAAGAAGTGACTGCTGACGATATTCGGCTGGCTCTTGTTCCATTGTCAAAGAAATCGGAAGGCTTATACAATAAGGTCAATATGCTGCTCAAGTGCATTTTTTATACGGCAGAGAGAAACCAACTCCTTGAACACAACCCCTGTGCAGGAATATCCGGTAAAGGCGGAAAACCGACAAAAAAGAAGGAGGCATTGACAGATCAGCAGGTAGCCGTGCTTCTGGATACAGTCAAGGGGCTTCCTCCATATTTGTTTATTATGCTCGGTTTGTATTCCGGTCTGCGTCGGGAAGAAATTCTTGCACTGCAATGGGATTGTGTGTTTCTGGACGAGGATACACCTTATCTATCGGTGAGGCGGGCATGGCGTACAGAGCATAACAGACCCGTGATTTCTACGGTGCTAAAGACTCCGGCGGCAAAAAGGGATATTCCGATACCGAAGTGTTTGGTGGATTGTCTGAGAGAAACGAAAGAAAATTCCATATCAGATTATGTGATCGCTGACAGCAAAGGAGAGCCACTGGCTGCCTCGCAGTTCCAAAGAGTGTGGCAGTATGTCGTTGTCCGCTCCACTAAGCCCCGGAACTATTATAAGTATGTGAATGGGCAGAGCATCAAATACACGGTTACCCCAACGCTGGGCATGACCCAGAAAAATCAACCCAAAATCAGATATACGCTGGACTTTGATGTAACCCCGCATCAGCTGCGGCACACTTACATTACCAATCTTCTCTATGCTGGTGTTGATCCAAAGACCGTCCAATACCTTGCCGGACACGAAAACAGCAAAACAACTATGGACATCTATGCAAAAGTGAAGTATAATAAACCAGAGGAGTTGTTTGGGGTAGTAAATGGTGCGTTTCATCAGGCTATCGCTGAATGAAAAAAGGTCGTTTTTTATGGTCCGCACACCGGATAACTGAGAAGCAGAAAGCCGGAAAAGCCCGGAATATCAAGGAAAAACAGCTCAAAAACTCGCGCAGTACGGTCTTAAAGCAGCTCGTCGTGCTCCACAGTTCTCAAAGAGATAATTTCATTCTCATTTATCAAACCGTTTCGCAGAAATGCGAAGCGGTTTTTTTATACCCTATCCTAACTGTCAAAATGCACAACCAAAACATCTGTTCGTTGTCAATTTAGCTGAATATCCCCCTGCTTATTGTAAATAACAGCAAAATATGATATAATTATTACTGATAAATTAACTTTTAGGAGATAACTGCTATGACGAACGAATACATAAAACCGCCCGTTGAAATACGCTACAAAAATGAACTTGACGCCTTGAAAAGTGTTGATATTGGAAAAAAGCCTGAGAATTGGGTGCTGTCGCCAAAGGCAGTGCGAACATTTATATTAGGCGGAATCATCAAAACTGCCGATGGCAAAATGCAGATAAAGCGCAAATTCTATGGCAATGACGCACTTGTTGAGCGCTGTATAATCACCCTCGCTGGAAACCGCGGACTTATGTTGGTGGGTGAGCCAGGCACTGCTAAAACTATGCTCTCTGAGCTTCTCTCTGCTGCTTGCTGCGGCATAAGCACGAACACAGTTCAGGGTACGGCTGGAACTACCGAGGATATGATAAAATATAGCTGGAACTATGCCATGCTTCTTTCAAAAGGTCCTTGCCGTGAAGCCCTTGTGCCTGCTCCCCTGCTCATAGGCATGGAACAAGGCATTTTCGCACGATTTGAGGAAATAACTCGTACCCCTGCAGAAATCCAAGATAGCCTTATTTCTGTAATGAGCGACCAGATACTCAATATCCCTGAGCTTGAAAACGAAGGACTTGTTTTCGCCAAGCAAGGATTTAATATAATCGGTACTGCAAACACTCGTGATAAGGGCGTAAATGAAATGTCAGGTGCTTTGAAAAGGCGTTTCAATTTTGAGACTGTCGAGCCTGTTCGTGACGTAAGGCTCGAAAAAGAGATCATTATCCGTGAAGCACAAGACCTTGCAAAAACAGGTCATATCGACCAGCCTATAGACACCGACGCTGCTGAACTTCTTGCTGTCACATATCATGAGCTTCGTGAGGGCGTTACCTCAGAGGGAACAAAGCTTGAAAAACCAAACGCCGTTATGAGTACAGCCGAAGCTGTGTCCGTTTTTTATCAAACTATGAGCAGTGCATATTATTATGGTGACGGAAAAACTGATCTCAAAGAGCTTACGCAGAATCTTTTAGGAGCAGTTTGTAAGGAAAACAAAGACGACCTTGAAAAGCTCAAAAGCTATTTCAGGATCGCTGTTAAGGAAAAAAGTGCAAGTGAGGGAGGCATATGGACAGAATATCTGGATACAGCCAAGTATCTGAAATAATACCTTTTGACTATTCTCAGCCATTTCTGCTTTTTCCTGTAAGACACCACAGCCCTGTCTGCTCGTGGCAGCTCATCAGAGCAATTAAAGTATATCAGCCCGATGTCATACTTATAGAGGGTCCTGAAAACGCCAATGATATGATAGGTGTGTTGACGGACGAGAGAACAAAACTCCCTGCGGCTTTCTATTATTACTACAAGGACAGAAAAAAGCTTATCAGTGATGAAGCCGAGGACTATAAATGCTACTACCCTTTTATCTATGCTTCACCTGAGTATAACGCTCTGAAAACAGCCGCAGCCATGGGTATAGAAGCACGCTTTATAGATCTTCCCTACAGCGAGATACTTATTACCACAGCCGTAAATAAAGGCCTTCGCAGTAATAAGGACAAGCACAGCTACACTGATGACAGCAGACTTATATACAGCAAATTCTGCAAAAAGCTTTGCGAGAAAACAGATCTAAGGACCTTTGAAGAGTTCTGGGAGAAGTATTTTGAGATAGAGGGACTCAGACTATCTGTACAAGATTTTGTACAGCAAATGTACACCTACTGCATTATTACACGAAATGACGAAACAGAAGATGGTCTTGCGGCAGACGGCACTCTTGCAAGAGAAAACCATATGGCTCTGCGTATCAAAGAAGCACTTAAAGATAACAAAAAAGTTCTTGCTGTAACAGGCGGATTCCACAGTTTGGGACTTTATGAGCTTTTGAAAAGTGATAATATCCAAAAAGAAAAGCTTCACAAGCTCTCTCAAAAAGATGAGGGCTGTTTCCCCGTAGCTTATTCTTATGAAGCAGCAGACGCTCTCAGTGGATATGCCTCTGGTATCCAGCGTCCTTATTTTTATGATTGCGTGATGAACAAGCTAATCCACTGCGATGACCCGGCAGGTGTTTACAGCGACACAGTTCTTGACCTGCTCATAGGCACAGTGAGAGCCTGTGATAAACATGATATCCCAGTGTCAATGGCTGACGCTTCCGCAGCGCAGTCTATGATGAGTGGACTTGCCGCACTTCGTAGCTGTCATGAATGTGGACTTTACGAGCTTGAAGACGCCATAACCTCGTCATTTATCAAGGGAGAGAAAACAATATCCTCTGCCCTGCCTATCGACCTTATGCACAAACTTGCCACAGGCGACAAAACAGGTCATATAGGTGATATAAACCACGTTCCTCCGCTTATTGCTGATTTTGAAAAACAGTGTAAAAGGTTTCGACTTAAAATAAAAACAGTAACCCCTAATAAGACGGAAGTTTCACTTTTTACCACTGCAAACGGCATGGAACTAAGCAGATTTTTCCACAGAATGGTGTTTCTAGGCACAGACTTTGCCCAGCGAACAAAAGGGCCTGATTTACATAGGCGAAAAGACAGAAGCCGTGTCCGTGAAGAATGGGTATACAAAAAAGTCCCTGCCACAGACGTTGCACTCATAGACCATACTGCCGACGGCTTCACCATTGAAGAAGCCTGCCGCACCTGTGCTTCAAGAACACTTCGCCATGAAAAGCACTGTGATGTTGCGGCGCATATCCTTGTGGACTGCTTCCAAATGGGCTTAGAACTCTCTGATAATGACAAGGCTTGTGCCGAGAACATTCTTAACTCAGACGGTGACTTTTTCTCTGTAGGCAGAGGTCTAAGGCATTTTATCACTCTTATGGAACTCCAACAGCTTTATAATACCGAGTTTTCCGCCGCAGAAAATTGTGCAAAGCGATGTATGACAAGGATAATCACAGCACTGCCTGATATGGCATCGGTGAAAGACGACCACATTGCAGAATGTGCAGCGATAATGTACACAATGCAAAAAGCTGTCACTGACGGCTTTAGAGAATATCGTCAGGACTATGAAAACGCCCTGCTTTCCCTCTGCGGCAAATCTGATAAAGACCCATTTGTTTACGGCACAGCACTTGGCATACTTTACGCCTTTGACCCCCACCGCCGCAAGCTTGCTGAACAGGCAATGTCAAGCTATCTCAAAGGCGACAGGAATGTTCAGATACAAGGAGCGGAGTTTCTTCACGGACTTTTCAATGCCGCCCGTGATATCATCATGACGGACGATTCTTTCATCAGAATGACAGACACGCTTATCTGCGGACTTGACTATGACGATTTTATAGAGATACTTCCCTCCATGAAGCTTGCTTTCAGTTGTTTCACCCCATATGAAATACAGCAAACAGCCACCGCTGCCGCAAAGCTTTATGACGCTGACAGTGCTGAGCTTCTTACGGAAAAACCTATAAACGAAAGGCTATATAGCTTCGGTGTGGAAATAGATAAAGAGATAGTCAAACTTTTGTCTGAGGAGGAAAAGCCATGACAGATAAAAACAAAGCCATATCCGTCAACCGCTGGCGGCTGGTGCTGGGCGGAATGTCTGACAAAAGCCTTTCCTTTACAGGTGACAAAGCAGAGATAATAACGTTTCAGGATATGGAAAAGCTACTCGATTATCTCTATAGCCGTGCGCAAGGCGATGATGTAAGGAACGAAAACAGCAGGCAAGGCGGTCAGGGCGGCAGTGTGCTAAACGCCGCAGAATGGATAACAAAAGTCAGAACGCTTTTTCCAAAGCAGACCGCCGATGTGCTTGAACGTCAAGCTTTGGAAAGGTTCAACATGACCGAGCTTCTTACCGATAAAAAGGTTCTTGAAGAAATGAAACCTGATATAACGCTGCTTAAAACTATCATTCAGCTCAAACATCTCATGAACGGCGAGGTGTTGCAGGCGGCTGTAAAAATAGCAAAACAGGTGGCAGACGATATCAAACAAAAGCTTGATATGACCATAAAGCGAAGCTTTACAGGCAGGCTTGATAAAAACACATCGTCAGTTATGAAATGCTCTGCAAACCTCGATTTCAAAAAGACTATCCGCCGAAACCTGAAAAACTATGACAAAGCAAGCAACCAGCTTATACTTAAAGATATCTATTTCAGTGGACGTGTGAAAAAGCATAACAAAAAGCGCATTATCATAGCCATAGACGAAAGCGGTTCAATGCTCGGTTCAGTCATCTATAGTGCAGTAATGGCGCAGATAATTTCCGAACTGCCATTTGCAGAGGTGAAGCTCATCATTTTTGATACAAGCATCGTTGACCTCTCAGACCATGCAGACGACCCTGCTCAGACAATAATGAGCGTTCAGCTTGGAGGAGGAACGTATATTGCAAAAGCCCTTACCTACTGCGAAAGCCTTATCGTTACGCCACGTGACACTTGCGTTATCGTGGTAACAGACCTCTACGAGGGCGGCAGTGAAGCACAGCTTATGAACGTCAGCAAAAATATAATCACAAGCGGCGCACATCTCTCATTCCTTACCGCCCTTGATGAAAATGCCGACCCTGCCTATGACAAGGCGACAGGTCAGAAGCTTGCAGATATGGGCTCATTCGTTGGCGGTCTTACCCCTGATAAGCTTGGGGATTACATCGGAAAAATATTTGCATAGGAGATGACATCTTGGACGTAATCGATAAACAGCTTGACATCGCAAACGAACAATCGCTTATTGAGCTTTCAAACAAGGGCATTTACAAACGTGCTTTGAAGGAATCCAAAAACATGACCCTTTCGGCTGAAAAAATACATGAATGTTACATAGTAAAATTAGACGGTGAAACCTGCACCATAAAATCACCTCTTGATGAAAGTCAATGCACTTGTGTTTCAAGAGGAATGTGCAGGCACATTATCACAGCCATACTGCTTTTGAAAGCACAGCTTCCACAGTACGACGGTGAGGATATCACTCCAGAGGTCATAAACTCCGAGCCTGAACAAGCAGAAATTGAACTACCCGACCAACCTGAAATAAATCCGCTTTCTCAGGATACCCAGAAAAAGATAAAAGGATGTGCCGGACAGTGCATAAAAATAATGTCTGGAATATTTACCCGAGGTCTTGTAAGAGCCGAAGAGAGCGACCCCGATAATTTTGAGCTTGCCGCAGTTTCCTGCCACGCTTTGAGAATGGCTGAGGCAGAAAGACAAATGCGTGAACTTGGCAGCCGACTTAAAGACTGTGTTTCAAGGCGAGCTTCATTCAGTCCGCAGGTATTCACTCACAAAACGTTTGAATATGCTGACAGCATGAACAAGCTTATAAAAGCCGACATCACAGAAGAAATGCTCGGCACCTTCCGCAAAGAATACACCGACTATGAGGGAACGCTCCAACTTCTGCCTATAGGTACAAGAAATGTCAGTGGCGAATACACTGGCTGTATCTACTATTTTCTCAATAAAGACAGAACTTCGCCCCAGCGCTTTTTTACCTACAGCGATCTGCGCCCCACTTTCTATGAAAGAAAGTCAAGACGATTTGCCGAAAGCACAACTGTATGGGATCTTGACAGCTCTCTAAACAGCTATATGTGTACAGAGCTGAAGCTTGAAAACGCCAAGGTGAGCATGGGGCATTTGTCCTCATCGTCAAAGACCAACGCCATAGGCGCAGGTCCTGCACAGCTAAACTGTTTTGCCCTCCGTGAGCTTATTGTCAGCGATTTCAAAGAGCTTGCGGAAAAGATCTCCGCAAACAAAAGCGACGAGGAGACCGACCGGCTTTATTTCGTTCACCCCAAAGAGTGCGTCGCTTCATATTTTGACAAGCACACTCAACAGCAAATATTCATTATAAAAGACGGCTGTGATAGACAAATATCTGTCACCGCAAAATACACAGCAGAAAATCGTGAATTTATTTCCACGCTTGAAACCATAGGTGGCAAAATGCTAAAAGAAAAGCACAAAAACTACGTCCTGCTGGCTCAGGGGTATATCGACCACGGCAGGCTAACGCTTTTCCCAATAGAGGTCTATGATTTTATTGATCCGCCTGACAATGTTCCTGTACCTGTCGAGAATGATACAGACCAAGACTATGGAATGTGTAGCGAGCTTCTTGACGCCACCGAAGAAACCGACAAGAGGATAGTCACGGCAATGGAGTGCGGAGTGAACTCTGTTATCGCAGACGAACACGCTCAAAGCATACGCCAATGCGGACTTGAAGAACTTGCAAAACGTTATGAATGCTTCACAAAGCTGTGCGAAAATGCAAGACACACCACCGCAGACAAAAGCCTTGATATCTTCACTGCCGCAGGCAACACAATGCGGTATATCAGACTTTGCACACAAAAATTAGCACTGTTCAGTGCGATAAATAATATGGAGGAGAAAAAATGATCTACAACGAAAGCACCAAAAGCTTTATAAAGCTTGAAACCGCCCTAAAGGAGCTTGGTTTTGACCAGCAGACCATAGACCTTGCCCTTGAATATCTTGACATCACAAAGTCAAGAAACAATGACCTGATGAGAAAAATTATAACAAGATACTATCCAAAACTCATGCAGTATAGTTATCGTGAAAAGCTTATCAAAGCTGTAAAAAGTGAGATATCAAATTCAGATAGTGAGGAGCTTAAAGACCGTTATATTATTTTCAGTTCAATGGCAACGGGTCCATATTTCCGATATATGACAGAAGCGCTGTCTGGCAATGCCTATATATATTCCGAAAACAAAGCCATGTATATGAAGCCGCTCACTGATTTTTATGGTGAGAACGCAGAAGCAGTCTGGACATCAACCGAGATCTCAAACCGCTCAAATGATTCTATCAGCGTTTTCACTGTAAATCATCCTATCTATTCCGCAGACGATGCCATAAGAACATTCAACTTCGTTAGCCCTGACGATATCATTGCACAGCTTCTCCTGTGCGTTTACGCATTGGACGCAACCGAACTGCCTAAAAAGAGTCTGCTCGGCAAAACAAAAATTCCTGATACAGCCGCAATTGCCATAAAAAAGCTTTGCGAAGTAGTCGAAAAAAAGCCCAAAACAACTACAGCCGTTTTCTGTCTTTTTCTTGCCGCATATGCAGAAGCGTCATATTTTGTAAAAGAATATCGTGCATTTTTTGATAAAAACATTGTGAAATATTACGATGATCTTACCCAAGGGCTGATATATATGAAGCTTTCCACCAACAGAATATTCGACCTTATCGAAGCTCAACCACAGTGTCTTACAGATAGATACATTCTGCACTTTGTCAAATTACCTGACAAAAACGGAAACTACCCTGTGCAAATGGTAAAGCTCACAAAAGATCACCCCGATATCTTCATACAAACAATGAAGAACGCTCGCTTTGATCTAGGCATAATAATGGAGAAAATGCTCAAAGCCACTGACCCGAATTATGATGCAAAGGCAGTAGGTCTTAAAGCCGCCCAGCAGGAACATATCTCAAAAAATATAGCCGAGCATTTCAAACACCGCGACGAGATATACGCATATATCACAGGCAAAGCCGAATTAGACACCATACTCCCTTTTGCAGACGAAGAATCCTGTAATGGCGGACATCAGAATATGAATTATGTTGGCGAATATGGCGAGGACGATTTTATAATCCGCTGTATCGCCGCCCTTTCCATAGGTGCTACAAAGGATACGAACGACCCGCTCAAGCTTATAGACAGAGAACTTCAACATGATACCGAGTTCACCGTCCGTGCAATGATAAAAGCAGGACTGCCTATTGAGATAATCATACGGGCACTGGGCTGGCAGACAGAGAACTCTTACTTCAAAGAGGATATTATCAAAAAGATCACGGCTATCATGCCTGAATTTAAAGACAAAGCCGCCATTATCGACGTAAGTAAAATGGCTGTGTCCAGCCGACTTTTGTATATAAGGCTTCTTGATATCTCAGACAGCAACAAGTACAAAGACGAATTTTTTGCCCTTTGTGACGATAACAGCAAGGTAATAAAAGCAGAGCTTGTGAAAGTTATATCCGCCCACAAGGATTGGCACGATGATGTTTGCAAACTTCTTGCTCAGAAAAAATCAGCCAAGCGTGAAACTGCACTTATGATAATTGAAAATCAAGGTGCTGACGCCTACCGCACAGAGCTTGAAAAAGCCTATGCCACAGAAAAATCCGACAAACTAAAATCGAAAATATCTGAACTTTTGGGCAGCGAAGCAAAGCCTGCCGAAATATCAGATGAAGACCTTGTGACTGCGCTCACCAAAGGCACAAAAAGCAAGAAAGTTCTCTGGCTTTTTGAACAGCCTTTTGCACCTATTCACTTCACCGATGATACAGTCGCAAAGGATATCTATTTGCAGGCTCTCCTGCTTACATATGCAAACGCCGACGAAGGTACCCTCCCACCCGAGGGCAAGGCACTTGCCCAGAAGCTCAAAGCTGATGAGCTTGAAACATTCGCCCTTGAAGTCCTGAGCCGCTGGCTTGAAAAAGGTGCAGAAGCGAAAACAAAGTGGACAATGTATTTTGCGGCCATTTACGGCGGTGATGAAGCAATAAATTGCCTGACGGATTACATAAAAGAATGGTCGAAACAGTCATTAAATATGCGTGTTGCCCTTGCGGTTAAAGCCGTCAATGCCGTAGCTCTGAACGGCAGTTCCTATGCACTTATGACTGTAGACAATATTTCAAGAAAATATAAGAGTCGTGCGGTCAGAGCTGCCGCAGTTGACGCACTTGCCAATGCCGCTAAACAGCTTGGCTTGACAACGCAGGAGCTTGCGGACAAGATAGTACCTGACATGGGCTTTGACGAGAAAATGTGCCGCACCTTTGATTTTGGGAGCAGAAAATTTTCCGTTTATCTCACTCCACAGCTTGATATAGAAATATTCGAGGGCGAGAAAAAGCTTAAAAATCTCCCTAAAATAGGCGTTAATGACGACCCTGCCCTCGCAGAAAAGGCTACTGCTGATTTCAAGGAAATGAAAAAGCAAATGAAAACTGTTGTTGACGCACAGAAACAGCGTCTTGAATATGTGCTTATGCTTGACCGTAAGTGGACAGCAGAAGCTTGGAAAGCTCTCTTTGTAAAAAATCCTCTCATGCACTGCTTTGCGATAGGTCTTATATGGGGTATTTACGAAAAAGGCTGCCTTAAAACTTCGTTCCGTTATCTTGACGACGGCAGCTTTACAAACTCAGATGATGATGAGATAGAGCTGTCCGAGGTTATGCAGATAGGGCTTGTTCACCCGCTGGAGCTTACTGAACATGAAAAAGAAGCTTGGCTGGAACAGCTTGATGATTATGAGATAATACAGCCATTCGACCAGCTAAGAAGAAAGGTATACAAAGTAGCGGAAATCGATAAGAATAAGACCGCCTGCGAGATCTTCAAGAATACCGAGATAACGAACACCACTCTAGTCAACCGCATGACCAAAGCAGGCTGGTATAAAGGTCAGGCACAGGACGCAGGCTTTTTCTATGAGTTCATAAGAAATGATATCTCGGGCAAGGAGAAAGATCCCGACGGCAAGCTCGTCAACATAGGCATGACCGCCGAGCTTAAATTCTCAGGAACATACATCGGCTATTACGAGATAGAGGACGTGACCGTGGAAGAGCTTTACTTCCGACTTCCCGATGCTGCATACAATGACAACATGAAACTTGGCGATGTCAGTCCAAGATACTACAGCGAAGTTGTCTTACAACTTAAAAAAGCTATAAACAAGTAGGCATAACAAAAGGCAGTTCTGATTTTTTTCAGAGCTGCCTTTTACTTATTTATTTTCCACAGGAAGTCCGTGATCTCCTGCAATGTGTCTGCCTGCCTTGTTCACACAATATATGCAAACTGGAACTATGTACAAGCAAGCCGCTATCCATGCCGCCTGATCTGTGAAGCAGATCGCAAGATAACCGAATTTCGGCACAAATATCATACTTACAGAAATTCGAGCTATCATTTCCGTCACTCCTGAGAATATAGCAAGTCCAGAATATCCAAGACCCTGCGTACACATTCTGCAAGTGTTGAGTATACCTAGCGTCCAATAGAAAAAGCCTGCATAGAAAAGATATTTGGCTGAAGCAGTAAGCACTGCTGCGTCTGACTTATTCACAAAGATAAGCGAAAGCTCTCTGCCGAAGAATATAAGTACAATACCGGCTATTACTCCATATGTCATGCCAACGCCAACTCCAATGCGTATACCCTTTTTGATACGCTTGAGATTTCCTGCACCGAGATTTTGGCTTGCAAAAACAGATGCACCTGTTGCAAAAGCGTCATAAGGACACATTGTGAACTGCTTTATCCTTGCCCCAGCAGTGAATCCTGACACATAAATGCTTCCAAGCTTGTTGTTAGCCGACTGCATGACCATTGAGCCGATAGCCGTTATGGAATATTGAAGTCCCATAGGAAAGCCCATTATTATAAGGTTCAGCACCGCAGGCTTTGACATCACTCTGTCCTCTTTGGTAAGTTTCAGCACGCTGACCTTTTTCATAATAAATACAGCACATAGTATTCCACTTATCGCCTGCGCAACGACCGTAGCGATAGCCGCACCCATGCAGCCCCACCTGAACACGATAACACACACAAGGTCAAGTGCAATGTTCAAAACCGTTGATATAGCAAGGAATACAAATGGCGTTTTACTGTCGCCAACAGAACGCAATACGCTTGAAAGCAGGTTATACAAAAGTGTGAACGGTATGCCAAGAAATATCACCAGAAGATATTTATATGCGTCATCAAAAATATTCGACGGAGTTGAAAGAAGCTTCAATATCTCACTACAAAGCACCGCACAAACTGTGGTCAACACAAACGCAGTAACGGCGGTTATAACAATAGAATTGTAAAAATACTGTTTCAGCTTTTTTATGTCCCCTGCTCCGAAATGCCTTGCAATAGGCACGCCAAAGCCGCAGGCTGTTCCCATGCAGAAACCAAGCACCAAAAACTGCACACTGCTTGAAGCTCCGACACTTGCAAGAGCGTCAGAACCAAGAAATCTTCCCACGATGGCAGCGTCAATAAGATTGTATGTCTGCTGCAACAAATTTCCTAACAATAAGGGT
>OHBW01000662.1_pt1 | contig 15548 bp, 10 predicted proteins | sample 1577411 | NCBI WGS metagenome assembly OHBW01 (sample SAMEA3879534, study PRJEB24766) | human gut metagenome | biome: human-associated habitat; feature: feces | place: USA | collected 1985/1987 | reverse complement strand
AAGTACAACAGACAGATCTCGCCCTCGAACTTTTTGTGCTTGCGGTATACCAGCATAATGAGCAGAATCATCAGATTCCACAGACTCTCATAGAGGAATGTGGGATGTACCTGAATGTAATTGGTACCTTCCACAATATGTGCTGCCACATTCTCGGAAATATCCCGGCTGCGCACCGCTTCGATGGGAAGCCGCATTGCCAGGAAATTATCCGTATATTCTCCGAACACTTCACGGTTCATGAAATTGCCCCAACGCCCGATGGCCTGTCCTAAGATCAATCCCGGTACACACAGATCTCCCAGACGGAAAGGCTTGATCTTCTTGATCTTACAATATAAAAACAATGTCAGAAAAGCTCCGATCACACCGCCGTAGATCGCCATACCACCGTTACGGGTATTGAAGATGCTGAGCAGATTATCCTTGTAATAGTCCCAGGCAAAGATCACATAATAGATTCTGGCACCGATCACGGAAAAGATCACGGCATAAATAGCGAAGTCCCAAATAGTATCCGGATTCTCTCCGCTCACCTTTGCCTGGTGCACTGCCATCAGAATTCCCGCCAGTACACCGATACCGATGATCAGACCGTAAAAAGCGATCTCGAAACCGAATACGGTAAAGCTTCTGGGAACATTTTCCAGGTAAATGCCTAAATGGGGAAATGCTATATCTCCTGCATTCATCATAATATTTATATCCTTTCTTAGTATTAACCGGCTTCTTCGCGCTTTGCGCTCTCGAATCCGGCATATCAGACGTTAAATCTGAACAGGATCACATCACCGTCCTGTACGACATAGTCCTTGCCTTCCATGCCGACCAGACCTTTCTCACGTGCAGCTGCCAGAGATCCCTGCTCTAAAAGATCCTTGTAATTTACAACTTCCGCCTTGATGAAGCCTCTCTCGAAATCGGAGTGAATCTTACCGGCTGCCTGAGGCGCCTTGGTACCGATCTTGATAGTCCATGCTCTGGTCTCATCCTCTCCTGCAGTCAAAAAGCTCATCAGACCTAAGATATGATAGCTTGCCTTGATCAGCTTCTCCAGACCGGATTCCTTCAGTCCCAGATCATCCAGGAACATTGCCTTCTCATCATCATCCAGTTCAGAGATCTCTTCCTCAATCTGTGCGCAGATGACGAATACTTCGCTGTTCTCACTTGCTGCAAACTCTCTGACCTTCGCTACCATCTCATTGGAGGCACCGTCATCTGCCAGATCATCCTCGGATACATTGGCTGCATAGATCACCGGTTTGTAGGTCAGCAGATTGTATTCCTTCAACAGAGACAGCTCGTCCTCATCGGTAACTTCCAGGCTCTTCGCCATCTTGCCGCTCTCCAGATGCTCCTTGATACGCTCTAAGAGTGCCAGCTCCTTGGCATAAGTCTTGTCCATTCTGGCAGCCTTGACTACCTTGGACAGTCTTCTCTCCAGTACTTCCAGATCTGCGAAGATCAACTCTAAGTTAATGGTCTCGATATCCCGCAAAGGATTGACACTACCGTCCACATGGATGACATTGGGATCCTCGAAGCATCTTACCACATGGACAATGGCATCCACCTCACGGATATTGCTTAAGAACTGGTTCCCCAGTCCCTCACCCTTGGAAGCACCCTTTACCAGGCCTGCGATATCTACAAATTCAATCACAGCAGGGGTCACTTTCTTGGAATGATACATCTCTCCCAGCGCTTTTAATCTGTCATCCGGAACTGTTACCACGCCCACATTGGGGTCGATGGTACAGAAAGGATAGTTAGCGGATTCCGCTCCCGCCTTGGTCAGGGAATTGAAAAGTGTACTCTTTCCCACGTTGGGAAGACCTACGATACCCAGCTTCATGATTTATTTACCGTTCAGACCTAACGACAGGGTCTGCCTTTCTTGTATTTTCTATTCTTTATTTCACTCATAAGTCCATCCGTCTCCGTGCAGAGACAAACGAATCCGAAATAGTATTATAGCATACCTCACACTCTTTGCAAAGTCCTTACTGTTCAAAGTAAGTATTGATTCCGGTGAGAAGCCCTGTGGCTAATTGTTCCAATATCACATCGCTGTGGTCCGAATACGCATTTCCCAGTTCCATATCCACAGAAGGGATCATGCTGTAGGATGTCTGGGTCAGGTCAATACCCATATGTCCTTTCCCATAAATTGTGGCTCCCTGCTCCCGCAGTCCTTCCACCAGATCCGTTCCCAGGGTATCATGCTGCTGCCAGTGCGATGCCACCGGCTCCATGTTTTTCAGTGCTTCCGGCACCGAGATGTAGAAGCATCCCTTGTCGTAATTTTTGCCGTCACCGCTGTCCCAGTGCAGCGCAATATGGCAGTCCGCGATATTGTTGCAGATCACAGTCCGCGCCACATTGTCTAACTGCACATCCTCACTGTCCCGTAGCATCAGCACATCATAACCGGAGGATAACAGCTTATCCCGCAGGATCTGTGCCATACGTAATGTCACCTCCCGCTCCGGTGTGCCGTCCTGAAACGTCATGCCTCCGGAAACTGCTGCAGCTTCCATTGCTCCCGCCGCCGTACTGCCTCCGGTGACTTTCGCTGAGCCGTCCGGATGACACAGAGTCTTTACTTTACTCCCTCCCACAGTACCATGTCCTGCATTGACACCGATGACGATACCTTTTCGTCCAGATTCCTCCGGTGCCCAGTAGAGTACTGCGGCTCCGGTATTTATTTTAGAATGATCTGCATATTCCCAATCTGGATCCAGTGTGATCTGCTGTAAGTCAGTGTATTCTACCGGTTGCATCTGTGGTGTGACATTTGCCGTTCCTTGTGGTGCCACACTCTCCGAAACCATAGCTCCTATAATTTCTGCATTCTCTATGGTCTCTGTGCTCTCCACGGTTTCTGTGCCCTTCACGGTCTCTGTTTTCTCCACAGTTTCTGTACTCTTCATGTTCTCTGTGTTCTCCACGTTTTCTGTGCTCTTCACGCTTTCCGTACTCCCGGTATTTTCCTGTGTTCCACAGGCAGTCAGGGTAAGCGCCAGCGCCATAATGGTTACTCCCGCTGCCACTCTGTATTGTTTTCTGTGAAGCATTTGTCTTTTACTCCTCCGATATGAAAAGAACCACAGCTGTGAACTTACAGCTATGGTTCTTCTGTTCTCTCTTCCTTATTCCGCTTATTTCAGAACACATCCTCTGATCAGCCGCGCAGTTTGAAATGCTCTAACAATCCGTTCAAAGTCGTTGCAGATGCAGAAAGCTCCTCGCTGGTAGCAGAAGTCTCTTCGGCTGCTGCAGAGTTGGACTGGATAACATCATTGATGTCTTCCACACCCTTTTTGATATTCTTAACGGAAGCTGCCTGTTTGTCAGACGCTGTACGGATATTGGCAACCTCCTGAATGATCTGATCCAGCTCAGCCATAACCTCCTGCATAGCATCATTGGTCTCCTTAGTGACCTTATTACCCACCTCTACCTCGTTCATGGACTCTTCGATCAGCTTCTTAGACTCTACTGCGGAATTAGCACTCTCTTCTGCCAGCTGTCTGATCTGATCTGCCACGACTGCAAAGCCTCTTCCTGCCTCTCCGGCACGGGCTGCCTCGATGGAAGCATTTAAGGACAGCAGATTGGTCTGGGATGCGATATTCTCAATATCCGCGATGATCTTTTCAATGTTCTGGGTCGTTGCGTTGATCTTCTTCATGGCATCTACCAGCTCATCCATCTTCTTCTGGCTGTTGGCTGCCTCGATACCTACCTTTTTCGCCTTGTCATGTACAATGTCGGTAGACTTGGTATTCTCCAGTACCTGACTGGTTACTTCGTCTACGGTAGCCACCAGTTCTTCTACGGATGCTGCCTGATGGGTAGCGCCCTCCGCTATATCCTGTGCACTGACTGCCAGCTGATTGCTGCCCGCAGATACCTGCTCGGAGGAATCCTGAATACCGTGCATGGTCTCGCTGACCTTATTTACCATTTCATCCAGCTCATCTAAAACATCTCGGAGCTGTCCGACATATGCTTCCGGGCAGCTGCTGTGAACATCAAAATTACCATCGGAAAATTGCTCTACGATAGTCTGCAGATCTGATACAACCTTTTTCAAAATAGCTGCGGCGGTCTCAAAGCTGTCGGAAAGTCTGCCCAGCTCATCCTCAGATTCATAAGGTACGCCGATCTCAAAATCACCGGATGCGATCTTCTCAGACGCAGTTACCAGGTTCGTGATCGGATCTATCAGCATTTTGGCAAGCATTTTCGACATGGATGCATTAAATATGATAGCTAAAACAAGTAAAGCCACAACAACTATACTTCCTATATAGCCTTTTGACCGTATCAATTCCACCACTGCCACCAGTGCAAGCACCACATATAAAATATCCATGATGCGGAACGCAAAAGACAGCTTATTTTTAATTGGTTTGTCTCTTAGTATTTCTTCGAGTTTTTTCATTTGTTTCTGCTCCTTCCGTGAATTAACCTTCCTGTATTTTATTTTAAATTTCCTTATCTGTTTCGTCAAGATGAAGCTTCTTAAAATTATGTAAAAATCAAGTATGGGAAGCCCTGCTCATCTCCAGTAATTTATCTCTCATTTCATTCTCAATGCGCTGTAAATCTTCCTCAGCGCTCTGTCTTCTCGCACGTCCCTCTTCCTGGATCTTCATGACCTCATCCAATGTCGTCATCAGTGTCTGATTGGTACTCTTAAGTGTCTCTATATCCACAATTCCCCGCTCGGATTCCTTCGCTGTCTCCACAGAAGCCACCTTCAGTGCTTCCGCATTCTTCTTCAACAGTTCATTGGTCATATCCGATACAGCACGCTGTGCCTTGGCGGCATCGGTAGCATGATCCAGACCGATGGCAATGACCATCTGACTCTTCCACAGAGGGATCGTATTCACTAACGTCGACTGGATCTTCTCGGACATGGCGATGTCATTGGACTGGATCAGACGGATCTGGGGTGCCATCTGCAGGGAAATGGCTCTGGTCAGCTCCAGATCATAGATCTTCTTCTCAAACCGCTCACACATTGCCGCGAAATCTTTCGCTGCCTGGGTGTCCTCCGGAAGTCCACTCTTCTGTGCCTTCTCTAAAAGCTCCGGAAGCTCCACACTTTTTGCCTGCGCCAGCTTCTTTTTACCTGCCAGGATGTACATGGACAGTTCCTTGAAGTAATTCAGGTTCAGCTGGTACAGCTTGTCCAACACAGCCACATCCTTTAACAGCACTACCTGATGACTCTCCATGGCATCACAGATCTTTGTGATATTGACTTCCGCCTTATCGTACTTTGCTTTCAGATTGCTCAGCTTGTCTCCGCTTTTTTTGAACAGTCCGAAAAATCCCTTATCTTCCTCGGTGTCGAAATCCTTTAACTGTGCCACCACGTCGGTTAACAGATTTCCAACTTCTCCCATATCCTTGGTCCGGACATTACTAAGCGCCGTCTCTGAGAAATCGGCGATCTTCTTCTGGCTTCCGGCTCCGTTCTGTAACACCGCCTGAGTATTGGTCAGGTCGATCTGTGCTGCAAAATCATCCACCTGTTTCTGCTCTTCCGGTGTCAGTTCCATCTCGGGAACCGCCTGCTCTTCCACTAACTCCTCCGGCTTCTTCTCCACGATCTCTGCCTTTGCCTCCGCAAAAGGATCCAGTGTAAGAGTCGGTGCTTCTTTTGTTGCTGCGTCTAAATCCATGTTCATATTGACACCCCCATTTTTTACTATTACATCATTTAAATTTTACTGTTTTCCCATTACAAAATCGGATTCCGTCAGACCTTCCTTTGCCAGCATGGCCTGTAATACCTGCGCATCCGCCGATGCGTCAAAGGCGGCATCCTGAAACAGATTGTTTAACAATGTCACAAATGCCTGATTGATCATGTCCAGTGTCTTCCCGATCTCTTTCTTGGCCTCGAGAATTTCCTCTCCCGGACTGCTGACCTCGTCAAATTCCGCATACTGCTCCACCAGTTTTAAAGTAGTGGGCAGATAATAATCCATTAATTTATGCATTCTGTGCATCTGCTCCGGGTGCTCCTGCACTCTGTCGAAGATCTCCTTCAACAGATTCTCCAGGCGGTACAGCTTCTCGGAGATTGCCTCCTCTTCGATCCGGTCGTTCAGATCCCGCAGATGTCTGATGCATTCCATCCCCTCTGCCACCATACTGTGGAGTTCCTGCTCTCTCTCCGTCTGTGCAGCGTCCTGTGTTGTTCCTTTGTCCGGCATCTGTTTTGCCTGCTCCTCTGATTTTTTCTGTTCCAGATAAGCCTTTTCTGTCTCCAGATATTGATGATAGATCACATCATTTAACATAAAACAGGTCTCTTTGTCATCCAGATGCCCCTCAGGGAACATTCCGGCTTTTAACATTTTGCGCAGATCCTTTTTTACATAGCGGACGCTTTTGCCTGTATAACGCGCCATCTCCGTGATCACACCGTACATCTTGGTACCGCACAGTTCCAGATATTTCTCCGCACGCTGTAATCTCCTGCGCTGTCCGTTGCCATAGGCGATCATCTCCAAAAATACCAAAGAAAGTACTCCCGGAAGGATCGCCGCACTTATACTCGCTGCACTAAAAGCGGCCAGAAGAAGCTGTACCAAAAGTCCCAGCCCGGAAAAGCCTAGTCCGATGCCTCCGAACACGGTGCACAAAGTTCCGGACACGCTTCCCTTTTTCTCCATTTTTACCAAAGAAGTCATCTCCAAAGCCGTAGTCTTTCTGGGTGTCCAGACACCGGCCTGATTTCCAGAACGGTTCTGCGCCGCCTGTGCCTTACGCTGTTCTTCCCATTGTTTTTCCCGTTCTTTTCGCTGTCTGTGCCACTCCTCATTCTGTCTGCGGTGTTCCTCCCGCTGTCTTTCCCGTTCTTCACGCTCCGCCTGGATCTGCTCTTCGGACTTCTCTTCTTCCCGCTTTTTATCCTGCCAGCTGCGCTGGGAATTCCAGACCCTTTTCTCCGCGGCTTCCCTGGACAGATTCGCCTGAAAATCCGCTTCCCGCAGAGCATCGTTGACTGTATCGCTCACTAACGTATTCAGTGCCCGGAAATCTCCGGTCTTCATGGCTTCGGCGATGGTTTCTTTAAATTTTTCCCCAAGATGATTCTGCACTTCACTCATAATTAATATTTTCTCTGACTTTTCAGTTCCTCATAGAGCAGACAATAATTCTCGTAACGTGTCCGCGAGATCTCCCCTTCCGCCACGGCATCTTTCACGCCGCAGACCGGTTCTGAGATATGAGAACATCCTCCGAATCTGCAATATTTTTCAAACGGAACAAATTCGGGATAATATCCCGCCAGCTGCTCTTTTTCCAGTCCAAACAGTCCCAGGGAGCTGAACCCCGGAGTATCCAGAATGTAAGTATCCGGTGCAATGGAGATCAGTTCGGAATGCCTGGTGGTATGTTTTCCACGTTCGATCTTCTCACTGATGGAACCGGTCTCCATCACGATCCCCGACTGTAAACAGTTGACCAGCGAAGACTTGCCGACACCGCTGGGTCCCGCCACCGTAGTGGTCTTGCCCCGAAGCAGGTCTTTTAATCTGTCGATGCCTTCCTTTTCCCTGGCACTGACAGTAATGGTCTGAAATCCCGCCTGTTCATAGATGGAACGATAATCCTCTTTTTTCCCCTCTGCATCAATGTCCTGCTTGTTAAAACAGATGATGCAGGGAATGTCCTGTTGCTGCATCATGATCAGAAAACGATCCAGCAGATTAAAATTGGGCTGCGGCTTACAAATGGCGAAAATCACCAACGCCTGATCCACATTGGCTACCGCCGGGCGGATCAGTTCGCTGTGTCTGGGAAGCAGCCCTGTGATATTTCCCTTTTTCTGTGCTTCGTCTATGATATCCATTTCCACATCATCCCCTACGAGGGGTTTTCTGTGGTCCTTACGGAAGACACCTTTTGCCTTGCATTCATAGATTCCGTCCGCACTATGCAGAGCATCCCCTGCATGGACATAATAGAAGCCGGCAATTCCTTTTATAATCTTGCCCTTCATAGTTCCTGCCTTTGCATTATTCCTTCACGAATTCCACTCTTCGGGTAAAGGACTGGTTCTCCGTGGTGCCGGGAACATTAATGGTATTGCCATCTGTATCCGTTGTAGTGGTTCCCTCCGTTGTCACCTGATAGGTCATGGTAAGCGTACCGCCGGAGGAGGCGATGCCGTTGATATTGGTTGCTACCGGGAAGGTGGTAACCTTCGTATCCATCAGCACAGTGCCGTCATCCGCCACCAGGGTGATACCGACTTCCATTCCCGATACATACTTGGGTGCCTCGGAAGTCGTCGGTGCCGCAATGCTGACATTGCACTTATAAGTCACTTTCTGTGCGCCCTGGCTCACCTTAATATCAATGGAGGTTCCCTGATCCACATAGGAACCATGGGAATAGCTCTGATAGCAGATCATGCCCTCTCCCACTTCATCGCTGTAAATATGGGTCACACTGCCTACTGTCAGTCCGGCCTCGATTGCTTCCACCGTACCATCCTGCTCTGACAGTCCGATCAGGTTCGGCACGCGGATCTTCGTATCTTCCTTTCCCAGGCTTACGGTAACGGTGATCACACTGCCTTTCGGCGCCTTATTTCCATCTGCGGGAGTCTGGGCGATCACGCGCCCTGCTTCTATGGTGTCGGAATAATCCTCTGTCTTATTGACCAAAAAGCCCTTGCTTACCAGCTGTGTATTCGCCTCGTCAAAAGTAAGTCCCACCACATTCGGAACTTCTACGCCCTGGGTTCCGGCGCTTGCCGTAAGTGTTACCTTGCTGCCCTTGTCAATCTGGGCACCCACGCTGACGTCGGTACTGATCACCACACCTTCTGCCACGGAATCAGATTCCTCATATACAACTTCCGTCAGAATTCCCAGTCCGGTCAGTGTATTTCTCGCATCATCCACATTCATGCCCTTCACATCCGGCATGGTGACTTTCTCTGCCTCTTCTTTTGTTTCCTCCGTAGTGATGATCGGACCGGAAGGATTATTGTCTTCGTTCTTTTTCCCGCCGAAGATCTTCACCGCCAGTACGATCAGAATAATACAGATCACCACTCCCGCAACGATTGCCAGAACCGTTGTCACGCGTTCCATCTTGGGATCGTAATCATAATCATCCTCTCCCTCTGCCTCTTCATCATTCTCATACATGGCTTCTGTATCGGAACGTAGGCGCATCGTCTCATCATGATCCTGTTCTTCATACTCCCGGCCACTCTGATACGGAACTTTTCTCTTGATCTGTGCCATATCTTCATCGGAGATCATCCGGGTGCCGCCTTCCATATCCGGATCCTTGTTCACGACAAAGTCCTCCTCCGGATTGATCAGGGACTGCTTCAGGTCTGCAATCAGTTCTGCCATGTTCTGATATCTGCGATCCGGTGATTTCTGACAACACTTTAATACAATACTTGCAACGCTGGAAGGGATCTCCGGCACGAATTCCTTGGGAGAAGGCATTTCTTCCTGAATATGCTTGATGGCGATCGCTACCGTCGTCTCCCCATTGAAGGGGACTCTTCCCGTAAGCATTTCGAACATGGTGATACCGAGTGAATAGATATCACTCTTCTCATCACTGTAACCGCCTCTGGCCTGTTCCGGAGACGTATAGTGTACACTTCCCATTACATTGGAAGTGATCGTATTACTGGTCGCTGCCTTGGCAATACCGAAATCCGTGACTTTTACTTTGCCGTCTTTGGAAATAATGATATTCTGCGGTTTGATATCCCGGTGAATAATATGATTATTATGTGCTGCCTCAATGCCCATACTCACCTGGATGGCAATGCTTACTGCTTCCTTGTAAGACAGACGGGCCTTTTTCTCAATGTACTTTTTGAGGGTAATGCCCTCCACCAGTTCCATTACAATATAGTAGATTCCGTTTTCTTCCCCTACATCATAGACATTTACGATATTGGGATGCATCAGTCCTGCTGCCGCCTGGGCCTCAATACGGAATTTGGATACAAAATTAGCATTCTCGCTGAATTCCTGCTTCAATACCTTGATCGCCACATATCGGTTCAACTTATGACATTTTGCTTTATAGACATCTGACATACCGCCGGTTCCGATTTTCTCCAGGATCTCATAGCGATCGCCGATCATCATTCCTATTTTGATCATTATTGCTCTCCATTCTTATATAACCTAAGTAACTAAGAGTATTATCTGTCTTATGCGCACGGCTCAATAAGGATAACACTGATATTGTCTCTGCCGCCGTTTGCATTGGCTGCCTCTACCAGACGCTCTGCTTTCTCCACAAGATCTCTTGCACCACTGATGATCATGCGGATCTCTTCATCTTCCAGCATATTAGTCAGTCCGTCCGAACACATAAGGACAGTATCGCCTTCCCTGAGTTCTACGGTAAAAAAGTCCGGCTCTACATGATCCTCCGCACCTACCGCTCTGGTAATAATATTCTTGTCAGGATGATTTCTTGCATCCGCACGGTCTAATCCGCCCATGCGTACCATTTCCTCTACAAGAGAATGATCCCTCGTAATCTGCCGTATCTCACGATTCACCACATAAAGTCTGCTGTCACCCACATTGGCCACCTGTAAAAATCTGCCCATGCAGGATGCCACCACAACCGTCGTTCCCATTCCTTCCAGCTTCTTGTCTTCGCCGGCTCTCCTGCGGATCAACTCATTGGCTTCCTCGATCGCTCTGCGGAAAATCAGCGTGGGATTTTTTTCAAAAGAACTCTGCATCTCAGCCAGCATGGTCTCTACTGTCACTTTGGACGCATAATCTCCCGCATTATGTCCGCCCATACCGTCCGCTACAATAAACACGTTGGGCAGATTTCCCACCGGTTCCTCAGAGGTATAGATATAGTCCTGATTTACTTTTCTTTTCCTTCCGATATCGGTTATGGAAAACGTCTTGAGCACGTCAATTTTCCTCCTGTGAGAGTCCGTCCGGGTTCTGCATCTCCTGTGTATGACGACGCCTTAACTGTCCGCAGGCTCCGTCAATATCCCGGCCCATCTCTCTTCTAATTGTAACATGTATCTTCTTACTTTCAAGTTTATTTTTAAACGCCTGAATATGCCCGGTATCCGACTGCACGAAGTCCCGCTCTTTAATCGGGTTTACCGGAATCAGGTTAATATGACAGCATAAAGGCTTTGCCAGAGCGATCAGCTCTTTGGCATCCTCTTCCGTGTCGTTCACACCGCCTACCAGACTGTATTCAAAAGTGATCCGGCGCCCGGTCTGTTCAAAATAATACCTGCAGACTTCCATCAGTTCTTTGATGGAATACCTGTTGGCAATGGGCATCAGTTTTCTTCTTTTTTCATCTGTGGTTGCATGCAGTGACAATGCCAGGGTAATCTGCAGCTTCTCATCTGCCAGCTGTCGCATTCTCGGCACAATTCCGCAGGTGGACACCGTAACATTTCTCTGGCTGATGTTTAATCCATTCTCATCCGTCAGCAGATGCAGAAACTTTAGAATATTATCATAATTGTCCATGGGTTCTCCGGTTCCCATGACTACCACATTGGAGACCCGTTCCTGCGTCAGTCTCGTGATGGCATAGATCTGATCTAACATCTCCGAAGGCGTCAGGTTCCGCTCCAGTCCATCCAGGGTGGACGCACAGAATCTGCAGCCCATCCGACATCCCACCTGGGAAGAAATGCACACACTGTTGCCGTGTTTGTACTGCATCCACACGCTTTCCACCACATTGCCGTCAGACAGTTCAAATAAAAACTTTTTCGTTCCGTCGATCTTCGACTCCTGTATTCTGACAGGCTTTACACAGGTATATTCATACTTTTCCTTGCATTGTTCCCTGAATTTTGCGGAGAGATTGGTCATCTCGTCAAAGCTTCTCGCTAACTTCACATGCATCCACTCATACATCTGTTTTGCCCGGAAAGCTTTCTCTCCCATACTCTCCAGTTCGGTCTTCAGTTCCTCCAGATTCAGGGATTTGATATCTTTTTTACTATCCATGTCTTATATCTCACGTTCTTCTGCGCAGCCTTGCAAAGTAGAATCCGTCGGTCTCATCCGTTCCCGGCAGAAGTTGTCTCTCCTCCTCTAAAACGAACGGGAACTTTTCCGTGATCCATGCTGCCATGTTCTGATTCTCTTCTCTGTTGATAGTGCAGGTGCTGTACAACAACACGCCACCCGGCTTCACATACCGCCATCCAGTTTCCACGATCTGCCTCTGCAGTTCATGGATAGATTTAAGGCCTTCCGGTGTCACATGATATTTAATGTCTCTCTTTTTGCCCATGACACCTAAGCCCGAACAAGGGACATCCATCAACACAACATCCGCAGATGCTTCCCTCTCTGCGTCATAAACCGTGGCATCATGCACTTCCACTTTCACATTGGTGCGGTGCATGCGCTCCAGATTCTCAAGGATCAAAGCCGTCTTATATTCTGACACATCGCGGGATAACACATGTCCCGCCTCTTTCGTATATTCTGCCGCCAGGATCGTCTTGCCTCCCGGTGCCGCACACAGATCCATAACAAAGTCTCCCGGCTTTATTTTTGCTGCTTTTACCGCCAGGGCAGAAGAAGCATCCTGTACAGTGAATTTTCCTTCGGCAAATCCGGGCAGCTCGCTGACGTTTTCCAGATTTTCCGCCAGATATACATAGGGAAGTTCCTTATGTGCGCTTAAGTGGACCCCTGTAGCCTCTATCTTTTTCTTAAGATCCTCACGGTCCGTTTCCGACAATTCCAGGCAAAAACGCAGAGATACCGGATGAATCTTAAGCAGTCCCATGAGAAGTGTTTCCGTTCCCTCCGTGCCGTATACCGGAAGCCACAGATTCACGATCCATTCCGGCATGGAATATTTTACGCTGAAATATTTTACAGGATCCGCAGGATCCGGCAGGGGCATTTTGTCCTTGCTACGGGATATATTTCGCAGGACGGCATTGACAAACCCCTTCAGAGTACGAAAGCCGCGCTTTGCCGCAAGCTTGCAGGCTTCATTGCATACCGCACTGTCCGGCACCGCATCCATATACAGGATCTGATAGGTACTCATGCGGAGCAGACAACGGATCAGAGGCTTCATCTTGCGGACCGGAACGGAAGAAAACCGGTTCAGATAATAATCCAGCTCCAGCTGTCTCTCTATGGTACCCTCTGTAACTCTCTTGATAAATGCCTTATCTCTGGGATCCAGGTAATCGTATTTATCCAGCACTGCTTTTATTAATTTATGGGAAAAATCCTGCCCCTTTTCCAGGTCCAGCAGGATCTCCACAATAATCTCTCTTGTATCGGTGGTTGCAGGCTTCCCCATGCTTAGTCTCTCCTTCTGCGGTTACCGCCATACAACAGGATCAGACGAAGCAGCTGTAATGCGGAGGATGCTGCTCCCGCTACATAGGTAAGGGCTGCCGCTGTCAGCACCTTTTTACCACCGCTTACTTCTTCACTGCCTAACAGTCCGTATTCCTCCACCTTCACGATTGCTCTGCGGGAGGCATTGAATTCCACAGGAAGTGTCACCAGCTGGAAGATCACGGTCAGGGCAAATGCCCAGATTCCCAGCTGGATCAATGTCTGGTTCCAGCTGAGCAGTACTCCCAAGAAAATCAGGGGAATACTTAAGTTGCTTCCGATGTTCACCACCGGTACCAGTGCCGCACGAATACTCATAGGTGCATAGCCGTGGGCATGCTGGATCGCATGTCCGCACTCATGGGCAGCCACACTGACTGCGGTGACTGAGGTTCCGTTATAATTATTATATGACAGTCTTACGGTATCTGTCCGGGGATCGTAATGATCGCCGTCGTTTGCGTTCAGACACTCGATCTGTACGTTATACAAGCCTTCTCTATTGAGAAGATTCCGGGCAGCTTCCGCTCCCGTAATTCCTCTCATATTCCGGACCTTACTGTATTTTCGCATGGTGGAATTCACCAGCGCACTGGCCCCAAGGCATAACACCAGTCCGATCAATACCAGAAAATACGTGGGGTCAAAATAATAACCATATCCATAATAACCACCGTACATAGCAAAGTCTCCTTTCTAATTGCCTGGATTGTTTATCACTCTCCCAGGATCTCTCCAGGCTGTACCTTCACGCCTAACAGGAAATCATGGGCTGTCATACGTTTTTTGCCTTCCAGCTGCAATTCTATGACCTTCAGACCGCCTTCCGACGCTGCCACCTCAAAGGAATCCTTATTCACCGTAAGGATCGTTCCCGGGGCTTCCCTGTGAGCCGTCACCATGGGAATCGCCTTCCAGATCTTTAACTGTTTTCCGCGATAAAATGTGTAGGCACTGGGCCAGGGTGTCAGTCCTCTGATCAGTCTGTCCAGTTCGGCTGCCGTTTTGGTGAAGTCCAGTCTGCCCATTTCTTTGGTGATCAGTGCCGCATAGCAGGTCTTCGCATCGTCCTGTTTCTCCGGAGTCAGCTTTCCTGCTTCTAAGAGCGGCAATGCCTCGGTGATCGCTTCTCCGCCGAGCACCATAAGCTTGTCGTGCAATGTTTCAAAAGTATCTTCCGAAGTAATGGGAATCTTCTTCTGATACAACATATCTCCGGTGTCCAGTCCTGCATTCATCTGCATGATGGTCACACCGGTCTCCGTCTCCCCGTCGATGATCACTCTCTGGATCGGAGATGCCCCACGGTATTTCGGAAGCAGGGATGCGTGGATATTCAGGCATCCGTACTTCGGCAGATCCAGGATCTCCTGAGACAGGATCTGTCCGAAGGCTGCCACAATATAGACATCTGCGGGATATTTTTTCAATTCTTCAATAGCCTCGGGAGTCTTGATCCGACGAGGCTGGAATACCGGGATGCCGTGTTTTACAGCACATTCCTTCACCGGCGGAAACTGTAACTGCCCGCTTCTTCCCTTTGCCTTGTCCGGCTGGGTCACCACTGCGGTGATCTCATGTCCCTGTGCGATCAAAGCCTCCAGAGCTCCCACTGCGAAATCAGGGGTTCCCATAAATACGATCTGCATAGCTTATCTCCTTCCCGGAATACTTATTCTTCTTCCTCATCCTCATAGGTCATGTCCTGCAGAGGACCTTCCGCCTTCTCCACATAGAGATGTCCATCCAGGTGATCCAGTTCATGGCAGATGGCTCTTGCCAATAATTCCGTACCCTCTACTTCGATGGGTTTCATATTGACATCCAAAGCTACCGCTTTCACATAATTGGGTCTGGTCACAATACCAAACTTCCCGGGAACACTTAAGCACCCTTCCTGTCCGGTCTGCTCTCCGCTGCTCTCCACGATCCGGGGATTGATAAGAATATACGGATCCTCTCCGGTGGTGTCGATCACCACGATTCTCTTAAGTATGCCCACCTGGGGAGCAGCCAGTCCTACGCCGTTGGCGTCATACATAGTCTCTAACATATCCTCGATCAATGTTTTAATCCTAGGTGTCATCTCCTTTACCGGGCGACACTGCTTTGTCAATATTTCATCTCCCATTACTCGAATTG
>OHBW01000648.1_pt1 | contig 15713 bp, 10 predicted proteins | sample 1577411 | NCBI WGS metagenome assembly OHBW01 (sample SAMEA3879534, study PRJEB24766) | human gut metagenome | biome: human-associated habitat; feature: feces | place: USA | collected 1985/1987 | reverse complement strand
TCATCTTAGCCATAGTATATATCTCTTATTGATTAAACATATCTTTATTATAAAAATTGAGAATATCCATCACCATATTCCGAGCTTCGGCTGCCGGACTCTCCGGATTCAAAGCGATAGCTTCCTGATAATTATTCAGGGCTCCTTGCCAGTCACCCTTTTTCCGGAAAGCATTCCCTAATAGATAATATGCTTCTGCTGCATATTCAGGGTTTTGGTTGATGAATTGATTCAATTGGTCGATTGCAGGTTCTGTAACGCCTTCGGCTATTAAATTTTTTATCTCTTTCAGCTTTTCGGTCATGGTTATGAATTTACTAGTCTACCCACAAAGATAAAGTTTATTTTCAATCGAATCTGAATTTTAGACAATTATTTCCTCCAAATGGATGAAAAATTTTTTTTGTTGTTAGCGCAATTTGTTGATATATAGTTTCTTATTAGTATGCTAAAAATGTTTCATTTGAAAAAGTTGTTTATGTAATTATGTAGCCCTTTTCAGCCGAATTGAGAGCGACTTGAAGTGTTTTGTAAAACAATATTCCATTCATTGTATTTGAAACAGACTGAATTTGTAAATGAGAAAAAATGCTTGTAGCGCAAAAAAAACAGTGGATTTAGGCCTTTTATTAGAAAATTTATATTTACTTTATGAAAACTTTTCAGTTTTTAATTCTTGATTGATGTTTACTGACTATTATGTTTCTAATTTATAAGTAATTGCATTTATGAAAATCAAATTATTGTTGGCTGCTACGGTAGCATGTGTATTGGGCTTTTCTTCATGCTCAAATGAATCGGTGAAAACTATCCCTGTATATGGTTGGCAGGGAGAAGGAGAAGAAGCTACGGAAGCATCTATCCAGTCCGATTTCCAGAAATGGAAAGACCACGGGTTGGTAGGTATATGTTATAATGCGGGTGGTTTCAATGTAGAGAAACATGCTCGTGCGGCAAAGATAGCTCATGCTACCGGACTGGAATATCATGCATGGATTCCTGCCATGCTGAAAGGTGATGCTGATTCTACCTGGTATGCAGTAAACCGTAAAGGGGAATCGGCATATACGGTGCAGGCATACGTGCCTTATTATAAATGTATGTGTCCGAACAATCCGGATGTCATCAATTATCTGGTAACTGAATATAGCAAGATAGCAGAAATACCGGATGTCGATTTCGTTCATTTGGATTATATCCGCTATGTAGATGTCATTCTGGCTCGCGGACTTTGGGAAAAATATGGTCTGGTGATGAACGAAGAATATCCTACAGCCGATTATTGTTACTGCGACAAATGTGTTGCCGATTTCAAGGCTGAAAGCGGTATCGATATCAAGGCAGTGGAAGATCCTTCTACTTGCGAGGAATGGAAGCAGTTCCGCTATAACCGTATTACCAATCTGGTAAATAAAATTGCGGCTGCGGTTCATGCTAAGGGTAAAAAAGTCAGTGCAGCTGTATTCCCCGGTCCGGATTCTTATGCAAAGAAACTGGTTCGTCAGGAATGGAATAAATGGGATATCGATGCCTTCTTCCCGATGAACTACAACGACTTCTATTTGGAACCAGCTTCTTGGGTTGGAGAAATAACCAAGGAAGAAGTTACTTCCGTAAACGGTAAAAAGCCTATTTACAGTGGTCTGTTTATTTGTCACGACTGGCAGAACAAGGCAAATATCAAAGATCCGGAAGGTCACGGTCTGATTCCATCTGAAATCGGTGAAGCTGTACGTGGTTCGATTGAAGCCGGAGCTGCCGGAGTTGCATTGTTTACTCCAGCCAACATGACCGACGAGCATTGGGCTGAACTTGATAAAGCTATTAAGGGAAAATAATGATACCGGAGTAGTAATATAAACAAAGGTATAACGATAAGGAAATCTCCTTCGGACTCTTTCGGGAATCCGGAGGAGATTTTTATTTTTACATAGCATCCGGCTGGCAGCTTTTGTTATATATTTCCTTGCGAATAGCATGTTGTACCATAGTGGAACGATTGCTTCACTATAATGAAGCGTTGTTTTCACCTAAGTAAAACGATCGCCTCACCTATGTGAAACGAATAATATGTGCAGAAGTTTGATTCTGACTATAATCGAATTTACTCTGTCCTTTGGTATTTTTAGCCGAATTTGCTTTACACTTTCCTTTCGTCGCACGTTAGGTTAGGCATTGAATTTCTGTTTTTAAAGATTTCTTTTGGTATTATTTTATTTAGTGGTAACTTTGCAAAATATAGTGAATTGCAAAAAATAACTAACTTATAGTACGAGGAGATGAATAAAATTATTTCAAAAGAACATTTTTCAGAAAAGGTTTTTAAGCTGGTAATCGAAGCTCCCCTGATTGCCAAGTCACGTAAAGCCGGTCATTTTGTGATCGTACGTGTAGGCGAAAAAGGCGAACGTATGCCTCTTACCATTGCAGAAGCCGATCCCGTAAAGGGAACGATTACGTTGGTCGTACAAGAGGTCGGTTTGTCATCGACTCGCTTGTGTGAACTGAATGAGGGCGATTATATCACCGATGTGGTAGGGCCGCTGGGTAAGGCAACCCATATCGAGAACTTCGGAACAGTAGTTTGTGCAGGAGGTGGTGTAGGAGTTGCTCCGATGCTGCCTATCGTTCAGGCCCTGAAAGCTGCCGGAAACCGTGTCATCACTGTATTGGCAGGTCGTTCTAAGGAACTGATCATTTTGGAGAAAGAAATGAGAGAAAGTTCGGATGAAGTAATCATCATGACCGACGATGGTTCGTATGGCAAGAAGGGCTTGGTGACGGAAGGTATTGAAGAAGTTATCAAGCGGGAAAAGGTCGACAAATGTTTTGCCATCGGTCCGGCTATCATGATGAAGTTTGTTTGTCTGCTTACTAAAAAATATGAGATTCCTACCGATGTTTCACTCAATACAATAATGGTAGACGGTACGGGTATGTGCGGTGCATGCCGTATCACGGTAGGAGGTAAGACAAAATTCGTTTGTGTAGATGGTCCCGAATTCGACGGACATCAGGTCGATTTCGACGAAATGCTGAAGCGTATGGGAGCGTTCAAGGACATTGAGCGTGAAGAGATTCATAAGCTGGACGGTACACAGCCTGGTGCGTGTGAAGCGGTAAAAACATCCGACGACCGTAATGCTCCGTGGCGTGCGGAATTGCGTAAGTCGATGAAGCCGAAAGAACGTACGGCTATTCCGCGTGTCAAGATGAACGAACTCGATCCGGAGTACCGTTCTCACAGTCGCAAGGAAGAAGTTAACCTGGGATTGAATGAAGAACAGGCATTGACCGAAGCTAAACGCTGTCTGGATTGTGCCAATCCGTCGTGTATGGAAGGTTGTCCGGTGGGCATCAATATCCCTGGATTCATCAAGAATATCGAACGCGGTGAATTCCTCGAAGCAGCTCGCGTACTGAAGCAGACAAGTGCTTTGCCAGCTGTGTGTGGTCGTGTCTGCCCGCAGGAAAAGCAGTGTGAATCAAAATGTATTCACCTCAAGATGGGACACGAGGCAGTGGCTATCGGTTATCTGGAACGCTTTGCAGCCGACTATGAGCGTGAAAGCGGACAGATTTCGGTTCCTGAAATAGCCGAAAAGAACGGTATTAAGGTAGCTGTTGTCGGTTCCGGACCTGCCGGATTGTCGTTTGCCGGCGATATGGCGAAGTTAGGTTACGATGTGACCGTGTTCGAAGCTTTGCACGAAATCGGGGGAGTATTGAAGTATGGTATTCCTGAATTCCGTTTGCCGAACAAGATTGTCGATGTAGAGATCGAAAACCTGTCGAAGATGGGCGTACAGTTTGTCAAAGACTGTATCATCGGTAAGACTATCAGCGTAGAAGAACTGGAACAGGAAGGCTATAAAGGAGTGTTTGTCGCTTCCGGAGCGGGACTTCCTAACTTCATGAATATTCCGGGTGAGAACTCTATCAATATCATGTCGTCCAACGAATACCTGACTCGTGTCAACCTGATGGATGCGGCAAGTGAAGATTCCGATACACCGGTTACCTTCGGCAAGCGAGTAGCCGTTATCGGTGGTGGTAATACGGCTATGGACTCTGTTCGTACCGCTCGTCGTCTGGGCGCAGAAAAAGCCATGATTATCTATCGTCGCTCTGAAGCAGAGATGCCGGCACGTCTGGAAGAAGTGAAACATGCTAAGGAAGAAGGCGTAGAATTCCTGACCCTTCACAATCCGATCGAATACATCGCCGACGAGAAAGGTCGTGTAAAGCAGGTGGTATTGCAGAAGATGGAGCTGGGTGAACCCGATGCTTCAGGACGTCGTAGTCCGGTACCTATTCCGGGAGCAGTAGAAACCATCGATATCGATATGGCCATTGTCAGTGTAGGTGTATCTCCGAATCCGATTGTACCGCATTCTATCCCCGGACTGGAACTGGGACGCAAAGGTACCATTGCCGTAAACGAAAATATGCAATCGTCTATACCGACTATCTATGCCGGAGGAGATATCGTGCGTGGTGGTGCTACGGTTATTCTGGCGATGGGTGACGGACGCCGTGCAGCCGCTGCCATGGATAAGCAGTTGCGTGGATAAGGAAACTCTCAGGATGCGTATCGAATGACAAACGCATCAGCAGAAGCTCTTGATTGTCAGCATGGAATCATCTGAAAACGGCTCTCCAAACTCGATGTGAGGAGAAATGAAGTTTTAGGCTGGAACCTGATGATTTGACAGATAAGCAAGAGGCCGTCTCAAAATAGAATTGCAATAGTAAAAAACTTATAGATTGCAACTTAGAAGTAAAAAATCTCCTACTTTTAGTCCTGTAATTAAAGAAAACAAAGACGAAAGTAGGAGATTTTTATATTGTAACTGATAGATTACAAGTAAACCTATCTCAGCTTTTCATTTTGATGCAGCTCATATTTTGTTTTTCTGTTAGTAACGATCTTTTATCATCTTACCTTTTTCTGCCCGTCATCCGAAGAAGCTCAAGTATCATTTGGACACATTTCTTTCTAAAAATAGAGTTTTGTATCCTCTCTGTTTTTTCCCTTTTGTAAAAATTGTTACTTTTGTAACACAATAATTATCATGTAAGAGAACTAAAATATTATGAAAAAACATCTTTTATTGGGTCTTTTGGGAGCCTGTACACTTTCTTCCCAAGCGCAGACTTTCAAAGAATGGCAAGATCCTGAGGTAAATGCCGTCAATCGTGCTCCGATGCATGCTAACTTTTTTGCTTATGAGAGTACAGAGGCTGCTGCTCAGGCTGTTAAGGAGAAATCCGACAATTTTATGACATTAAACGGAAAATGGAAATTTTTCTGGGTGAAGAATGCCGATGCACGTCCTACTGATTTCTGGAAAGTAGATTTCAACGATAAGGGATGGGACGATTTGCTGGTTCCTGCCGTGTGGGAACTGAATGGATATGGCGATCCTATCTATCTGAATGTGGGCTATGCATGGCGTAACCAGTTCACGAACAATCCTCCTTACGTGCCGGTTGAGAACAATCATGTAGGTTCTTACCGTCGTGAGATTGTTGTGCCCGCCGACTGGAAAGGCAAAGATATCATTGCACATTTCGGTGCCGTAAGCTCAAACATGTATTTGTGGGTAAACGGCAAATACGTCGGATACAGTGAAGACAGCAAGCTGGAAGCAGAATTCGATTTGACTCCGTATCTGAAGCCGGGACAGAAAAACATCATTGCGTTTCAGGTATTCCGCTGGTGCGACGGCAGTTACCTGGAAGATCAGGACTTCTTCCGTTACACCGGTGTGTCACGCGATTGCTATCTTTATACCCGCAACAAGAAACGCATCGACGATATTCGTGTAACTCCCGATCTGGACAGCGAGTACAAGAATGGTTCGCTGGCTGTCGAACTGAAGCTGAAAGGCAGTTCAAAAGTCACACTCGACCTGCTGGATGCCCGCAATGAAGTTGTTGCCACGAAGGAAGTAGGAGGCAGCGGTCAGGTTTCTACTACCATCGACCTGGCGGAACCACACAAATGGACAGCCGAGACTCCTTATTTATATACCCTGCGTGCCACCTTGAAAGACGGAGGCAAGGTTAGCGAAGTCGTTCCTCTAAAAGTCGGTTTCCGTAAGATTGAACTGAAAAACGCACAAGTACTGGTCAATGGTCAGCCGGTTCTGATAAAAGGTGCCGATCGTCATGAGATGGATCCCGACGGCGGATCTTATGTATCCCGCGAGCGTATGATTCAGGATATTCAGATCATGAAACAGTTCAACATCAATGCCGTACGTACCAGCCATTACCCGGACGACAATTTCTGGTACGACTTGTGCGATAAGTACGGTATTTATGTCGTAGCTGAGGCCAATCTGGAATCTCACGGCATGGGATACGAAGAAAAGACACTGGCAAAAGTTGCATCCTATAAAAAAGCACATCTGGAACGCAACGAACGCAACGTTCAGCGCGGATTCAATCATCCCAGCATTATCTTCTGGTCGTTGGGAAATGAAGCTGGTTACGGTCCGAATTTCGAAGCAGCTTACGACTGGGTAAAAGCCGAAGATCCGAGCCGTCCCGTACAGTACGAAAGAGCCGGACTGGAAGGCAAGACCGATATCTTTTGCCCGATGTATTATCGCTACAAAGACTGCGAAAATTATGCGAAGAATGAAAAGAGTACCAAACCGCTTATCCAGTGCGAATATGCCCATGCGATGGGTAACTCGGAAGGTGGTTTCAAGGAATACTGGGATTTGATTCGTAAGTACCCGAAATACCAGGGAGGCTTCATCTGGGACTTTGTTGACCAGTCATGCCGCTGGACCGGAAAGAACGGTGAGATGATTTATGCATATGGAGGCGACTTCAACGACTTCGATGCCAGCGACAATAACTTCTGCGATAACGGTCTGATCAGCCCCGATCGTAAGCCGAATCCGCACATGTACGAGGTAGGTTACTTCTATCAGAACATCTGGACTACGGCAGGCGATTTGTCGAAGGGAGAAATCAAGGTCTACAATGAAAACTTCTTCCGCGATTTGTCTGCTTACGCACTGGAGTGGGAACTGCTGAAAGACGGTAAGGCTGTTCGTAGCGGACGCGTAGAAAACCTGTCGGTAGCGCCGCACCAGACTGCAACGGTGAAACTCGACTGGGGAAAGACTTGCAAGTGTGGCGAATGGTTGCTGAACGTGAAGTATATCCAGAAGAACCGCGAAGGCCTGCTGCCAGCCGGTCATGTAGTAGCGAAGGCACAGTTGACAGTGAACCCGTACGAAGCTCCTGCCATGAATCTTGCCAATGTTGCAGAAAAAAATGTAGCAGTCGTTACTCCTCAGATTAAAGATGAAAACGTGAACCGTATGGTCGTAATAGGAGAGAACTTCAACATCCAGTTCAACAAGCGAAACGGTTACATGGACAAATACGAAGTAAACGGACTGAACATGATCAAAGAAGGAGAAGCCATGACACCCAACTTCTGGCGTGCTCCGACCGACAATGATTTCGGTGCCGGACTTCAGCAGAAGTATGTAGCATGGAAAGATCCCGAAATCAAGTTGTTGTCGTTGAAAGGGGAGATGGCAGACGGAATGGCAGTCGTTTCAGCCGAATACGAAATGAAGAAAGTTTCCGCCAAACTGTTGCTTACTTATACCATCAACAACGAAGGAGCTGTAAAAGTAACCCAGAAAATGACAGCCGACAAAAATGCAAAAGTATCCAATCTGTTCCGTTTCGGTTTACAGCTGGTAATGCCTGCTTCCTTCGAAAAGATTTCCTATTATGGACGTGGACCGATTGAAAACTATGCCGATCGTAAGACATGTACCGATTTAGGCATTTACAGCCAGACCGTAGACGAACAGTTCTACGCTTATATCCGCCCGCAGGAAAATGGAACCAAGTCGGATATACGCTGGTGGAAACAGTTGAATGAAGCTGGCAGCGGTTTGATGTTCGTAGCAGAAGCACCGTTCTCGGCATCCGCTTTGCACTACACCATCAGCTCACTCGATTCAGGATGGGAAAAACAACAGGAACATTCCAACGAAGTGAAGAAAGCCGACCTGACCAATGTCCTGATCGACAAAGCCCAGATGGGATTGGGTTGCGTAGATAGCTGGGGAGCCCTTCCCGAACCGCAATACCAGTTGCCTTACGGCGATTATGAATTTACCTTCATCATGACACCGGTAAGTCATTCATACACTCAGGAATAACTGCCGCGTAACATACCAGAAAGAGAAAGAGGCGCATCAAACCGATACGCCTCTTTCTCTTTTTCTGTAAGTCCGTTTATCTTTCAGATTTCAGTTTCCGTTATCTCATCAGCGCTTTCGTTACCTCACCGATATACATGGTATACTGTTTCGAAGCATCCACATTCTGGTTCAGCGATTTCAAGTCATCCGCCGTCATTTTCTGTGCCATAGCCTTCTTGCACTCTATCACCACGCTGGCCTGCGTATTGTTGCTGGTATAGAACGAAACCTTGTACGTATCACTTTGTTCCATCAAAGCAGTAGCAGCAATACGGCTCTGGTCGATGAGCAAATAAGCAACGTTCTTGTTGAACATCTTGCCGAATCCACTCCAGTTCTCCGCCTTGATATCGATTTCCTCACCATTGGCAGCCGTCAGCGTAATGCGTCCCTGTGCAGCAATTTCGTTTAAGTTGGCAGGTAACTGCTCCAAGCTAACTTCTTTCAGTTCTGCCGAAGCATTGAGTACCGGAGTAGCAGGTTGTAGCGTCTGTGCAGGAACCGATTGCGCAGTGGTAGCCGACGCATTGTTCAGCAACTTCTGTCCCAAGGCAACCGAAGCCGACTGAAACAATTCATCCTTCAGGTCGATGGTTTCCCGTCTGAACTTGCCGCAGATAGGAGCCAGTTTCGTTTTCTTCTTGTTCAGCGCCATATCATCATTGATCCATTCCTCTGCTGTATATTTTTCACCCCCGTCTCTCGCTTCATCATACCAGTAACGGATACGCGTCATCAGCAACTTACATTTTCCGTCCTCCGCATTGATCAGAAACTGATAATAAATGCGCGTACGGTCCAATGACAGAGCTGTAGAAGAGAAGATCATATACTCTTCGGCGGTCGCTGCAATGGTTCCTTCTTCCTCATTAGAATACGAAACCTGACTATACAGCTTTCCGTCAGGCTTGAAACGTCCTTTCGCCCATTCCAGCATCTGATTGAATATCTCCGTTTTCGACAGTCCCGGAGCATTTATCTCGTTGGTAAAAGCCACCTTCCCGTCGATGGTTGTTACAGCTCCGGCCAGATATTTCGGGTCGGAATTATCTTTCTTGTCCTTAGCCATACCCGTTAGCGGCAGACATAGCAGCAGCATAAATAATAACTTTTTCATGGTAATGTTCTGTTTTGATTTTCTTTTCTGTTTTCTGACGAGCAAATATACAGATAAAAAATATAGGAAAAAAAGAGAACCCTGCTAAAAAAAGGAAACGTTTGGAAATAAAAAATATTCACTACAAACCGTCTGTTTTCTGTAAGGAAGCAATTCCTTTGTCGAGAAAGCGACAGCCTGTAGTGAATATTAATGTAGAATCTCCGTCAGGAGAAAATATTATTTGACTGGAATCTTGTCGATTCTTGCCTGATGACGTCCTCCTTCAAAATCAGTAGAGAAGAATTCCGTCATAATCTTGTCAGCCATTTCCGTATCGATGAAACGTCCCGGCATCACCAGTACGTTCGCGTCATTATGCTGGCGAGCCAGACGCGCAATTTCCGGCATCCAGCACAGAGCAGCCCGAATCCCCTGATGCTTGTTCAGTGTCATGCTGATACCTTCGCCACTGCCACAGATACCTATTCCCGGGTAACATTCACCTGCTTCAACGGCAAGCGCCAGCGGATGAGCGAAATCCGGATAGTCACAGCTATCCGTACTATATGTTCCAAAATCTTTATACTCCCATCCCTTTGCCTTCAGCCATTGCTTTACATATTCTTTCAGCTCAAATCCGGCATGATCGGAAGCCAGTCCAACTACTTTCATTATAACATTGCTTTTACTTGGTTATACACATTTTCTGCGGTGAATCCCAATTTTTCGTCCAATACCTTGTACGGAGCAGAGAAACCGAACGATTCCAGTCCCCATACCTTTCCGTTCGGGCCTACTAGACCTTGCAGGTTGACCGGCAGACCGGCAGTCAGTCCGAATACCTTTGCACCAGTTGGGATAATGCTTTCCTGATACTCCTTGCTCTGGTTGCGGAACAAACCTTCCGACGGCACAGAAACGATACGCAGTTTCACGCCATCCTTGCGCAACAGTTCAGCACCTGCCACCAAGGTAGAAACTTCAGAACCCGAAGCCACCATCACCACATCCGGATTTTCATCCGATCCGGCTACGATATAAGCACCCTTTGCAGCCTGCGTATAATCAGTACCTTCCGGCAAGTTTGCAACATTCTGGCGAGAGAAAATCAGTCCCGTAGGAGTAGAAGTATTTTCCATTGCCAGCTTCCAAGCCTGAGTAGCCTCTTCTACGTCAGCCGGGCGCAATACCAGCATCGAGTTATGTCCCTTATGATTTTTCAGTTTCTCCATCAGTCGGATCTGAGCCTCCTGTTCAACCGGTTCATGTGTCGGACCGTCTTCACCAACACGGAATGCATCGTGTGTCCAGATAAACTTCACAGGAGTTTCCATCAAGGCAGCCATACGGATAGCCGGTTTCATATAGTCAGAGAAAACAAAGAACGTACCGCAGGCAGCGATAACACCTCCGTGCAGTGCCATACCGATGCAGCAGCAAGCCATAGTCAGTTCGGCTACACCAGCCTGCAGGAATGCACCACTGAAGTCCCCCTTCGTAAATGCATGAGTTTTCTTCAAGAATCCGTCTGTCTTGTCAGAATTAGAAAGGTCGGCAGAAGCCACAATCATGTTTTCCACGTGAGTAGCCAGCACACCCAGTACGGTAGCCGATGCAGCACGTGTTGGTCCTCCTGCTTTCTGCTGGATAGCCTCCCAGTTGATTTTCGGAGCTTGGTTAGAGAACCAGAATTCCATCTTCGCAGCCAGATCCGGATGAGCCTTTGCCCATTCAGCCTTCGCTGCATAACGTTCGGCAACGATTGCTTTCAGTTCTTCGCGGCGTTTTGCATACAGTTCTGCCACTTCCGGGAAAACTTGGAACGGATTCTCCAGATCACCACCCAGATTCTTTATGGTATTGATATAAGCATCACCACCCAGTGGTGCACCATGCGTAGCACAGTCATGCTCATAGCTTGTATTGTCTGCTCTCATTGCACCTTTACCCATAATCGTCTTACCGATAATCAGTGCAGGCTGTCCTTCCACAGCTTTCGCCTGAGTCAGTGCATCACGTATTTCGTCAGGATCATTACCGTTGATAGTAAACACCTTCCATCCCCACGCTTCATATTTCTTTGCAACATCCTCGTTTGTAACCTCGCCACATTCCGTAGAAAGTTGGATCTCGTTCGAGTCGTAGAACATAATCAGGTTATCCAGTCCCAGATGTCCGGCAATACGTCCGGCACCCTGTGAAATTTCTTCCTGAATACCACCGTCGGAAATATAAGCATAAATAGTCTGGTTCATCACATCTCCCAGACGAGCTTTCAAGAACTTCGCAGCGATAGCAGCACCTACGGCAAAAGTATGTCCCTGTCCCAGCGGACCAGAAGTATTTTCGATGCCACGCATGATGTCTACTTCCGGATGTCCCGGAGTAGGGCTTCCCCATTGACGGAACTGAGCCAGTTCGTCCATCGTGAATTTTCCGCTCAGTGCCAGTACCGAATACAACATCGGCGACATATGTCCCGGGTCGAGGAAGAAACGGTCACGACCTTCCCAGCGTGGATTTTCAGGATCATAAACAAGAAATTCAGAAAACAGTACATTTGCAAAGTCTGCACCACCCATAGCGCCACCCGGATGACCGGACTTAGCTTTTTCTACCATCGCAGCAGCCAGAATACGGATGTTGTCGGCTGCGCGGTTCATTAGTTCTTTATTGTTTTTCATCTTGGATATGTTTGTTTGTGCAAAGATAGTAATATTCTTCGATATGAAACGAATTTTGTTTAAAAGCTTGTCAACTCCAGCGTAGCATAGTCCGACTTTAGCGTGAGATGCTTTCCATCTGCCTTCAGCACCCTGAAAGTCGTTTCACTACTGTTTATTCCATAAGGCAGCAAGTCCTCACGGCTCACCTCCTTACCGCTGTCACCCGTACTGGAGCGGTACTTGAAATCTTTCATCGTTACTTCCGAATGATTATCGTTATAAGAAAAACGACCTATAACCGTTTTATATCCATGATTTTCGGGGCACTGCTTTTCCGCTATTTCCACCACCCAAAGCTGAATACTGTAGAATGTACGCTGGCAGTCCTTGTGTACTACGCCATCTTCGTGCGTAGTAAACTGTTCCAGTTTCCACATCCCCTCTATGTTACGGTCTATAGGTTTCTTCTTACATCCGCTTGCAAGCACAGCCATCAGCAGCACCGCCATATATAAAACACTTCTCATATATTTATATCCCATACATTTTTTCGTTTAAAAAATACCTCCGGCTTTTCGGATGGTGAACATCCCTCCCGTAGAGTTACCCAGGTAATTTCCCCGGTCCAGTCCCATGCTGACCGCTGCACTCCAACCTTTCGCCCATTGTGGACTATACGTCACCTCATACAGCGAGCTGAATTGCTTGCGTTGCTTGTCGAGAGGAACATCGTATGTACCCCAGTACCGTGCAAATGAAATTAGTACCCGGTAGCCCCATTCCGTTGCCGGCTGACCTTCTAGTCCCAGATGCTGTGCCCGTACCCGGTTACTCTTGAATGTGATTGTTCTATCCTTATTATATATAGGACCTGGCAGGAGAGGGTTTCCCATACCCTGTCCCCAATGCTGCCATGCCTGATAACAGTAATTGTTGTAATAATTATCTTTGGCACTAACTTGGTAGTCCATGCTTCCCGCGAATCCGTCGTACAAAATCGGTCCCGTCTGATCCTTGGTCGAAAGCCCTTCCCACAGCACAGTACTTACCCAGCGGTTCTTCGGCAGCGTTACTTCTATGCCCAGCTGTCCGTCCTTCCACCGTCCATACTCCCAGAACATTTGCGAGTGGTCGTCAAAATAATGCTCCAGATATACTCGGAATTTCCAATCTTTCAGGTAATAGTTCAGAGCAAAATTCCAGCTACCCAAGTGATTTCCTTCCACATTAACCTGATCTCCCCACGGTGTATCACTTCCTCCGCTCATCGGAATAAGCGCCTTGAAGAAACTTTTCAGTCCGTCGGGCATGTTCGTTATCAGTTCACTGCTACCGTCCTTGTTCTTTCTGAGCTGGTCGCCTGCAAACTGCGCCGCCATCAGAATCCCGAATTCGAATTCCGCGGGCAGCTTCTTCCGGTTACCAATGCGGAACATAATCGACTTGCTATGATAGTGAATATTCTTTCCATACGTATTTCCTGGCGAAACAAAACCTTCCTGCCAGTTATTGTCTGTAAATATTCCGTAAGCAATGTGTCCTTTCAGCGACAGCCATTCCCGTGTTCCCGGTATTGCCACATAGTCGGCAATCTCTCCGCGCACCTGCGGTACCGGACGTGCGTTTGCACCTTCCACCATCATGCCGCTGCTCAGCCTCACATCCTTTTCCAGCGGGAATCCGTTTCTCTCCTTACTCCCGATGCTCATCTTTATCGCCTTCCATGCAACATCCATATAAGCCTGTTGCACAAAGAAATCCGCAGTCAGATTCTTTCCTCCTGCCAGGTCTGCACCCGCCTGCACCCTCCATCCGTGTTGCCATTCCTTCTGCCATTGCACACCGGCACGCAGGTAAGCACTTTTGGGCTCTTGCGAAGACAGTCCGTAACGATTGGCGGTGAACCACAACGGAGCATATCTTCCGTCGGCAACCGAGACAGAAGTTTCCACCCGATAAGAAAACGGAGTAGATGCTTTCTGTTCCTGTGCAGACAAACAAGTAAATGCATTTATTGAAAAAGCCAATAAAAAAACAGATTTCAAAGACATTTTAAAAGCTATTTAAAATTGATTGAAAAATAATGTTGTGTAATCGATTGATATATTGTGTGTTATCCGATTCGTACTTGCCGGCTTCATCCAGTTGGTTACCTTTATTTTCAGTATGTATTTAATGTCCGGTTTTATATCAGAAATTACTTTTTTGATGCACTAAACTCTTTAATGCGCTGTTCCTCACTCATACGGCATACCAACAGTTGACCTTTTCTTTCTGTTACGATATAGTTGTCCAGTCCTTCCAGCACTACCCGCTTTTCTTCCGTAGTATGTACCATGCAGTTCCGACAATTATGCAGTTCGATTTGTGTACCTACTTTGGCATTGCCGTTATGGTCTTGTGGAAGCAGTGTGTGCAATGCTCCCCAACTGCCTAAATCACTCCATCCGAATTCAGCCGGAACGACAAAGATATTTTCTGCCTGCTCCATTACGGCATAATCGATAGAAATTTTTTCACACATAGGGAAAAGACGCTTCAGCTCTTCGTGTTCTCTTTCCGTAAACAAAGCCTGTTCCAGCCTGTCCATTACTTCTGCTATTTGAGGAGCATAATCTCGGATGGCAGTAGTGATCGTTTCTACGTTCCATACAAAGATGCCTGCATTCCAGAAGAAATTTCCGGCTTTCACATACTTTTGTGCTGTTTCCTTATCGGGTTTTTCCTTAAATGCTTCCACTTCGCATATATCCGAAGCATCGGTATAGACTTTAGCTGCTATGTATCCGTATCCTGTTTCCGGTCTGCTTGGTTTTATTCCCAATGTGACAATCGCGTTTGAATCGGCCGTTTTATTCAGTGCCATAGCAATACAACGGGCAAATTCGGTAGTATTTATCACCAGTGCATCTGATGGAGTTACTACAATGTTTGCATGAGGATGTTCTTTCTTTATTTTCCAGCAGGCATACGCGATACAGGGAGCAGTGTTCCGTGCCTCCGGCTCTGCCAATATCTGGCTTTCCGGCAGTTCCGGCAACTGTTCCTTTACGATGTCCGTATACCTTTCACTGGTAACTACCCACATGTGCTGAATGGGACAAAGCGGAAGAAAACGTTCCACAGTCAGTTGAATAAGTGATTTACCACATCCTATTACGTCCACAAACTGTTTGGGATATTCCGGTGTACTCATAGGCCATAAGCGACTTCCGATTCCCCCTGCCATGATGACAATATGATTTTCCATAAAATACGATGATTAAGTTATAACTGCTTGTCGTTTTTCGATTTATATTACCTATACTCTGAACTTTGCACGTATGAAGAGGTTGAGAAAGTTTTTATATCGGATAGGGCTTGTATTGCGCTCGATTTTTTCTTATTTGTTGGCATTGCTATTAGTGCTTTTCGCATTGTTCTGCAGACTCTTCCGCAAATAATTTATTTTTTGTCGAAGGGATTTCTGTATATTCCAAGCAATTGCAAGATAAAGTAATAAAAGAATTGCATGTCGTCTATGAAATAGCGCTTAAATAAGCGTTTGGGTTCTTTCATGCAGCGATATAGCCATTCCATACCTATTTTCTGCCAAATGGCAGGAGCGCGTTTCAGCGTGCCGGCTTCAAAGTCAATGGTAGCACCCAGTCCCATGAATATATCCACACCCGGCATTCGGTTACGGTATTTCATTATCCA
>OHBW01000637.1_pt1 | contig 15823 bp, 10 predicted proteins | sample 1577411 | NCBI WGS metagenome assembly OHBW01 (sample SAMEA3879534, study PRJEB24766) | human gut metagenome | biome: human-associated habitat; feature: feces | place: USA | collected 1985/1987 | reverse complement strand
TTCGCACCATACTATTGATATTAAACTACTATTATGAAACACTTATTTATCACAATTCTGCTCTTATTACCATTGTGCCGCATGCTGGCACAGGAGAGAGAATACGTAATTGTTGTTCATGGAGGTGCCGGTGCTATGGAAAACCTCGAAGACGATAAGGAGAAATCAACCTTGTATTATGCGGCTTTAGATTCAGCTTTGAGCATTGGAAATGCTATACTGTCTGCCGGAGGCGAAGGGCCTGAAGCGGTAATGGCAGTTGTCAACTACTTTGAGAATAACCCCTTGTTCAATGCAGGCAAAGGGGCTACTTGTACCAGTGCCGGTACTTTTGAGCTGGATGCTTCTATTATGGAAGGTAAGGATTTGACAGCAGGAGCTGTCGCCGGGTTGAAAACGGTGAAGAATCCGATTAATGCAGCTTATGCGGTAAAAACTAAAACACCTCACGTGATGCTGGCAGGTGAGGGTGCTGACCGGTTTGCAAAGTCACAAGGACTGGAAATTGTGGATAATATGTATTTTGCTACTCCTAAGACGTTGAAGTGGATAGAGGATTTGAAGAAGGAGAGCAAGAAGAATGGAACTGTGGGCTGTGTGGTACTGGACAAGCAAGGTAACCTGACAGCGGGAACAAGTACCGGTGGTATGTTCAAGAAGCAATGGGGCCGTGTGGGAGATTCTCCGGTGATTGGTGCAGGTACTTATGCGGATAATGAAGGTTGTGCTGTGTCGTGCACCGGGCATGGGGAGTATTTTATCCGTCACGTCGTAGCTTATAATCTTTCTACTCGTGTGAAGTTGCTGCATCAGCCTGTCGGGGAGGCTGCCGATTATATTATCCATCAGGAACTGAATACCAAGGAGGGAAATGGTGGATTGATTGCAGTGGACAAGAAAGGTAATTTTGCCATGCCGTTTAATAGCGGAGGCATGTTCCGTGGCTACTTGTATAAGGAAAAAGGAACAGGCAAAATTTCTAAAGCAGTGGGCATAGGGAAGAAGATGAAAACTTTATAATTTTAGTTCCTGTTTGAATTTTCCTCCCACCTGCAACAGAGTTTTGCAAAACTGCTACCACTACTACCATCCTCTTTCGTAAACATCCATGAACAGGGCGTTTCAAAGGTGGTGGTAGCAGCATGAAAAAACATCTGCTACCACCACTTTTTATCTGTTATCACTTCCCTTTCCTCTGGTAGTTTGGGAATTCCTGTCACATTTTGTCTTAGCTTCGTTACCCCTTGGAATAGACACATCTGTTTGAAAGCTGTAGGCTGTATGTAACGATACGGACGGTTGGTATGCTTATCGGGAACCGGTACGGATGGCATCTCGACTATTCACTGACGGAAAAGTTTTGGAGCTGTAGAATGTTAGCGGGACTTTCATCCGAAAAAGGCATCTGCGAAAGACTTTGGCATCCGATTCGTCCTTAAAGGATCTTATCCGTATCCCTAACCCTTTCCTGACGTATGGTTAAGGCTTTTCTTCCTGCCTGTTTTATCTCCGCAAGCCTTTGGAGTTAACTCCATAGCCTTGGGAGATAACTCCAAAGCTTATGGAGATAACTCCAAAGGCTATGGAGATAGAACATATCCGTATAAAAAGGCTTAACCTGGAGAAAGAAAAGGCTTATGCTATAGGGTAGGGAGTGATATACATTCAATTGAGGCTTGACTACTCCTACAGTCATGATGTTTGAAGCGATGCTGGATATCCTGCCGGTTCGCTGATGCGGCTGTAACCGGAATATAATATGCGGCAGACTGGTAATGATCAGGCATTTAGGGAATGTTTGGATACTATCCGTAAATACGCCGCTTTGCTATAAAATGCTGTCTCGCTGCGGCTTGATCGGTTGCAGGTGCACTCACCTGAGTATGAGGTAAAAAACATTGGCGGAATTAATTCAGTCTTTCAAATACAGTCTGGATTAACTCCGCCAATAGGCTGCCACTATCGGATATCTTATTTATAAGTAACCGGTATCAACCTTACACTACCATTCAATCCCGATGGCAATGGCTGCCAATCAGTATAAGGTATCGGTTTGTATTGCAGATTCACCACATTGATTTCATTGAAGATACGCCATTTCTCACCCCGACGATCCATATCCGCAATGCGGTTGGCAGGCAGATTGGTCACTTCTATTTCTATCTTGTTATCTCCCGGTTTCAGCCATTTGCCTACTTTCAACTGATAAGGTACGGCCCATGCCGTTCCGGCATCTTGTCCGTTGATGCGCACACGGGCACTTTCCCGCACATCACCCAAATCCAGTATCCAGTCATCGGCGGGAATATGGGGAACAGTGATGATATTGGTATATACTCCCGTCGCCATGGTGATCGGAGCGTTGGGGTGAGCAATTTCAGTCCACGAAGACGGAGTGTCGATATCAAATGTACCTTCTATCTGGGGAGTGCTTTTTGCAAAATGAAGTTTCCAGCCGTGATCAAGGCTGAGGCTGACAGGTTGTTCTTGAACGTATTTCCATTCGGCAACGTCTGTCAGGGCATGGTTGAAAGTTTGCAGGATCACGCTTTCGCCGGAATGCAGTTGGAGGCGTACTTGGGTTTTGCCTTCTTGCTTGCGGGTTTGTGCTTTCCCTTTTTCTCCCGTCATCGGATTGAACAGCATGACACTTTCTGCGGGAACGGCTAAGGTTATCCAGTCGTTTACTCCTTTTTCTTGCAATGAGGAGATGAAATAATGATGTCCATCGGCATGGGAGCGGCGGATACATTGTAAGCCATACCGCGTTTTCATCTCTTCGGGAACAACACCGCTTTTTTCCAAGGCAGATTGATAGTTGTTTCCTGTAATGATGATCCCTTTTTGATAAGGAGTTGCCACCGTCTCATCGAAAGAAGCAATTTCCGGAAGTTGCTTTTGTAATTGCGCAAAGCCTTTCCGGCGTGCTTCCAGTTTTCCATAACCGGGTACATCCTGCGGATAGTTTTCGGTAAAGATGATAGTAGCTCCGGCTTGTGCCAGCTTTAGTAAATGGCCGAGTACCTCGGACGGCATTAGTTTTACAGCAGGAATGATGATGGCCTTATAGGAAGTTCCTCCTTTGGTCAGTAATTTGCCATTTACGCAACGGGTACTTTTCACAAAGTTGTCAGAGATATAATCCATGTCATAGCCGCAATTGCTGATGGTATGAACGGTTTCTATAAACTTGGGAGCACGTTTTGCCATATCATGGATGCTGAACAGCAAAAGACGGCCCGGCTGTTCCTGCCACATATCATATACAGGCAGATAAACAAGAAAATCATTGTCCGGTTTCCCCATTTGCAGGAAAGACTGGCAACGGGTGATATATTCAAAGAAAGCAGGAGCATCCTGCCAAATGTTATTGGTAGGAGACATGTCAATAGAGGCATAGAACTTCCATCCCGGCCATTTGGCTTCTTTGGGACTGTAGGGAGTTCCGTGGAAAAACATGTGGTTTACACCTGATACGAACATCAAATCCATATCCGGTTTGCACTGGGAAAGTGAGGTACGGAAATGTTCTGTCAGCCAGGTGAATGTTTCGGATGAGGTGTAGGGCTTTCCGGCGATATGAGCGGCGGAAGAAGCATATTTCAGCATGGAAATATCTGAAAAATTAGGACGTGTAAGCGAATCACGCCTCAATCCCCTAATATGAAAATCAGTCAACCCAAACCCTTCGCACTCCGGAATATCCACCGAAGCATACGTATCAATCAGATTGGCAGGAGATCCATGTGCCTGATTACGGGTCGTACTTCCATGCCCATGCGCCCATTTGGTCCATGCAGTCGTAAAGTTCTCAACCAGAAGTTCTCCCAATGTTTCCCTATAATCAGACACTAGACGACGTGTCAGTTCAGTTCGTTCCTGTGAGATAAACTCCGGAAAATGATTCTCTAGCCGATAACCACGACGTGCGGCAAATTCTTTCAAGAAAGCAGGAGTCCAATCGGCTCCGTACACCTCATACGAATCATTGAAGAAGGTACGGGGAAAGTTGACCTTGTTTGTCTTGAAAGCCTTATCAAACTTCTCAAAGTAAGATTTTACGGCCACCGGACTAAAATGATCCATAACATACCCTTCTCCCCCGGGAGCCGCACGCTTTACTTTCTGAAAAGTCCGTCCCACAAACAATGCCACCAGCTTCCAGTCTCCTGTCGGAGCATCCCACTGTAAATATCCGTCTTTAACTTTCCTGGTCAGATTCACCACTTTTCCGTCTGCCCCATAAGCCATCAGACAATCCGGGTAAGCCACATCCCGCTGTTTCTCTTCTTTAGTATCACGAATGTCGATTTCCAACTTTACCGATTCACCTCCCTTTACCTCATAACATTCAAAAATAGCTTTTGCTGCTGCTTGTGAAAGAGATACCTCGGGGCCTCCGAAAGGCCATCCCGTTCCGGTATTCATATCAATGTCTATCCCGTTTGTCTTACCCACCTCCTGCGTATAACGGAACATTTCCATCCATTCGGGTGACAGAAAGCGGATATTATGAGATTTATTTCCCTTTACCCCATAAATAGGCGTAACCTCCAGACTCCCCAGTCCGGCCTTCCCATATTCCTTCAGGTTATAATTCAGATTATCTTTATCGACGGCACTTCCTAACCACCACCAGCGGCTGCCGGGACGTGCTTCAGGCCTCACCTCCGGCCAGTTTTGTGCAGCCGCCCCCATCGCAGAGCACAAAAGAAATAATAAGATGCTGTTCTTTTTCATGGAATTACAAATTAGGTTTCATACCTGCAAAGATAAAAGTTATACAGCCTTTACAACTATAGGAATGTACAGATTCATGGATTTTTGTACGCCTGATACACAATCTTCCGAGCAAGATGTACATTATTCCATTCATTCATTTCATGAAGGTGCGTATCTTTGTAGAAAACAAATCAATAAACACGGATATGAAAAACAACTTTATCAGACTGACCCTACTTGCCAGCCTTTTCTGCAACGCGCCTGGCTTGCATTTGCAAGCGCAAGCCCCCATCCGGAACGAATTTATCTTTCAGGAACCGGTATTGACAATACCGTGACATGGGACTTTCTCTGCTCAAAAGGACAAAACAGCGGCAAATGGAAAAAGATAGAAGTTCCCTGCAACTGGGAACTGCAAGGATTTGGAGAATATACTTACGGACGATGGTATACCATCAAAGGTGCCAAACCAAGTGATGAAACAGGTATTTATCGCCACAAATTCGAGGCTCCCAAATCATGGAGCGGCCAGCGGGTAAAAATTTATTTTGACGGAGTCATGACCGATACGGAAGTCTTAATCAACGGCAAACTGGCCGGAGAAATGCATCAGGGCGGATTCAACCGTTTTTGTTATGACATCACCGACTTACTCACCCTCGGAAAGAAAAATACACTTGAAGTAAAAGTCGCTAAGGAATCTGCTAATTCATCCATCAACGCCGCAGAACGTAAAGCTGACTGGTGGCTTTATGGAGGAATTTATCGTCCGGTATGGCTGGAAGTTGTTCCACAGGTACACATTGAACACTTTGTACTTAATGCCGACCAGCATGGCAAATTTCAAGCTTCATGTGAAATGTATGGCGATGCGAAAGGATATGAACTTCACGTATCGGTACGAGGCCTGAAAGACGGAAAGACTGCCCTGACAAATACGGGACAATCTGCACTTTCCAAGAAAATTACAGATTCCGGCAAGGAACAACAGATAGAAGGACAATGGGCAGACATTCAAACCTGGTCCACAGAAGATCCTAACCTGTATGTAGCTCGTCTGGAGTTGAAATCACCGGAAGGAAAGGTGATTCAGACACGTGAAACCAGAATCGGCTTCCGTACCGTCGAGTTTTTCCCACAAGACGGAGTATATCTGAACGGAACCAAACTCGTCGTAAAAGGTATTAACCGCCATTCATTCTCCGTAGACGGAGGAAGAGCCACCAGTGCAGCCATGAGTCGTCAGGACGCACTTCTCATCAAGGAAATGAACATGAACGCGGTAAGATCGCACTATGCCCCCGACGAACATTTCCTGGATATGTGCGATTCACTGGGTATCGTATACATGGATGAACTGGCAGGATGGCAGAATTGCTACGACGAAAAAGTGGGTAGCAAACTGGTGAAAGAGATGGTACAGCGCGATGTCAATCATCCGTCCATCATCATCTGGAGTAATGGAAATGAAGGAGGATGGAATTATCAACTGGATAAACTATTTGCTCAATACGACAAGCTTCAAAAACGGCATGTAGTCCACCCATGGGCCGACTTTAACGACCTGGATACGCACCATTATCCGGCTTATCTGACAGGAGTAGCCCGATTTACCAATGGCTATAAGGTCTTTATGCCTACAGAATTCATGCATGCCATGTACGACCAAGGAGGAGGTGCCGGATTACGGGATTTCTGGGATCGCTGGAATACGAACCCGTTATTTGCCGGAGGATTTATCTGGGTATTCTGCGATGAAGCTCCCAAACGGAGTGACAAAGGAGGTATTCTGGATTCTGACAAATCGAATGCACCTGATGGAGTAGTTGGTCCTCGCCGTGAAAAAGAAGGCAGCTTCTATGCCATCCGTGCCCAATGGTCACCCATCCAGCTGAAACCACTACTCATCACCTCTCATTTTAACGGTAATTTCCTGGTTACCAACGAATATACTTACACGAATCTGAAGGAATGCAAAATGACATACAAAGTATTGTCATGTGACACTCCATTGAAAGGTGTAACACAATCCATTGAATTAAGCCACGGAGAAGTTACTCTCCCTGCTATCCAGCCAGGAGAAACCGGCACAGCCCATTTCGACCTTCCGGACAACTTCCATGAAGGTGATGTACTGGAACTGGAAGCTTTCGATAAAAATGGACATAGCATCTGCAACTGGAGCTACCCCATCCGCCTGGTAAAACAATATTTTGACCATAAGATGGCACAATCACCCATGACCCTGGAAGCACTTCCCAAAGCTACCGCCTCACGCAATGCCAGCCACATCGTACTGAACAGTGCGAAGGTAAGTGTAACGTTTGATGCCACTACCGGTATCATCAAGCAAGTAAAAGCAGGAGAAACAGAGGTTCCGTTCAAGGACGGTCCGGTAGCTGTAGGAATGAAAATGCGCTATGAGCCTTCACTCAGTTACGTGCGTGAGACACAAGAAGGAGCTATATTCTGTGCCAAATATAAAGGAGCAGCCGACTCCATTGTCTGGCGTCTGACCGATCAAGGACTGCTTTATATGGATGCCATCCTACTGAACCGCGCATCCGGAGGAGGAGGATTTGACGATGCCTTTATGGATACCAAGGTATACAACCTCGGATTGACCTTCTCTTACCCGGAAGCAAACTGTACCGGCATGAAATGGCTGGGACGTGGTCCCTATCGTGTATGGAAGAACCGTATCCCTGGTACCAACTATAACATCTGGCATAAAGATTACAACAATACCATTACAGGAGAAAGTTTTGAAAATCTGATTTATCCAGAATTTAAAGGATATCATGCCCACATGTACTGGGCTACACTGGAAAGCGACAAAACACCGTTTACTGTTTATTCAAGAAACGATGGAATCTTCTATCACATCTTTACGCCGGAAGAACCCGTAGGACGTGTCAGAAGAACTATGCCGCAATTCCCTGAGGGTGATATATCTTTCTTGCTTGACATACCGGCTATTTGCTCCTTCAAACCCATCGAGCAACAAGGCCCCAACAGCCAACCTGGAAATATCCGCATTAAACAAGGGGATGAAGGATTACATTTGAACCTGATGTTCGACTTCCGCCCGTCTGCCAATATCAATACCTCAAGATAGAACAAACACACTGTAACAAAGAGCCGTCTTGCATTGCGAGGCGGCTTTTTTACTTTTATACAAAAATCACGGTTTTCCGTGTTTCCCTTCCTCATAAGACAGACTATATTTGGCCCTAAAGGAATAGAAAACACAGGAAAGATGGAAATGACAGAAATACAACGATACAAAATAGCCTTAGAACGTCTTAAGCAACTTTCCGACATAAGATTGGGGAAACCTCTGCTTATTCAAACCTTAATGGGAAACCTGCGTGTCCTACACTCCAACCACATCGGTTATTTCAAATACATCTCAACCAAAAAGAGTTGGGAGATAGCATTAACCGACGGCTCCTTTGTCCGGCTAAAAGGAAACCTGCGCGCGAAAAATTTATGTGCATATAATGACCGATTTATACAAATCCATCAATCCTATATCATCAACATACAGTATCTGTGCATGATACAAAACAACCACTGCATCATGTATCCTCCTTTTCATCATATCTATGAACTCTGTATCTCACAAAAATACAAAAGGGAACTGACCGCCTATTTCTACCAATTCTGAAGCGGATAACCCAGCTCACAATGTCATATCATTCAATCATTTCAGTCAAAATCCAAGATATTTTCCTCTGAAATTTGTATATTCCACAAAAAGGAATTATTTTGTCAAAATCACAAAAATACATTACATGAAAAAGCATATCCTTTTACTTGGCATCTTCTTGAGCCTTACAGTTTTCCTGTCAGTACAAGCAGGAAATACGGTAATCGACAGTCTAAAACAGGAAATACGACAAGCCGAACGAGAACCCTCTTCCAAAGAAAAATTAATTGAATTATATCAATTCCTGGGTGCAGAATATGAAACTCTGGACCACGATTCATCCTACCATTATATACAAAAGGGACTCTCTCTTTACCCGCGACCTGCCTTTGAGGAAGAAGGCTACCTGCAGCTGCTCAACTCACTGGCCAACTATCTTTTCATGGAAGGAAAGTTAGAGCAAGCCAAAGAAACATTCAAGACAGTAGCAGCACATGCCCCCAAGCTCAAAGAACGAAGATACGATCTGGAAGGAGTAGTAGAATCTTCCATTGGCGTTTGCTACCGTAAATTAGGCATGTTCGATTCAGCCGTATATCACTATAATCGCGCGCTCGATTTCTGTAAGAAAACAGAAAAATACGAAGACATCGCCTCCACTTATTACAATATTGGCGTACTTTACCATCTCAACAAACGCTATGAAGAGGCCTTGGAACAAGGCAAGTTAGCAGCAGACTATGCCCGAAAGGCAAAAGACACATTAATGGAATTATATGCCAACACGCTTATCGGCGGATGCTATTGCAACATGGGGAAATATGCAGAAGCAAGCCAGATTCTAAAAAGAAATGTCCAAAAAGCATTAGAGATAGAATATCCCCTACTTGCCATGAGTTCTCTAAGCCCCTTACTAAGTACCTACCAATTGTGGAATAAAAAAGATTCTGTCAGAATTTTTCTGAAAAAAGGAGAAGAACTGATCCATCAGATTCCGGAAAACAGTCCGACAGCACTTGAATTTTATGGCACTCAAGCCAGCCTGTACAACTGGATTGGAGAATTTCAGAAAAGTCTCGATATCCTGACAAACAAGTCGTTGATTCAAACGCAACTTCCATACGACAAGTATCATATTTTGATGGCACGTAATTACGAAGGACTGGGCAACTATCAGAAAGCATTCCACTGCATGCAGGAAGCATGTATTTATAAAGACTCCATTTTCGATGGAAAAATAAAAAATGAACTGTCGGAGCTGAATGAAAAATTAAGGAATAGCGACAAGGAATTGAAGATTGCTCTTCTGGAAAGAAATCAAGCACAAGAGAAAGAAACCCGTCTGCGCCATACCGTCTACTACCTTACGGTTATCGGACTGCTTTTAATTGCCATCTCCATCCTGCTGCATAAACGGAAAGTACAGAAGAAAGAGACCGAACTGATAGCTGCATGTCAGTACATTGAAGGCCTGGAAAATGAACGTAAACGGCTTGCCAAGGATTTACACGATGGAGTTTGCAACGACCTGTTAGGAGCCATACTCCAAATACAGCAGCATATTTCTTCCGAAGAACAAAAGACAACTACCATTCAGACGCTGGAAGAAATACGCAATGACGTAAGAGCCATCTCGCACGAATTGATGCCACCTAATTTCCAGTTTACTGATTTGAACGAAATGCTGGCCGACTATTTTGCGAAAATGCAGGAAGTATCAGGAGTAAACATATCCTATGCTCCCCACGCCCACACAGACTGGACCACTATTCCGGAACACATAGGATATGAAATCTACCGCATCATGCAGGAAACCATCGGAAACATCTTAAAACATACTCAGGCAAAGCAGATTCACATTCAACTAAAAAAAGAAGACACCCAACTTGTCATTCACCTGCATTATGACGGAGACTGGAACCCGCATACCGATTCATCCAGAGGAATCGGCCTACGTACCATCAACGACCGATTAAAAACCATTGGAGGGAATTACAAGATAGAAAAAGACGATACAGGAGTAAATATCCATATTCATACATTTCTTCATTGAAAAAATCACGGTTTTCAGTGAAAATCTTCTCGATGAATCTTTTTTTCTTTGCAGTATAAAAATGCGACAAAATGACAAGTCAAAAAGCCAAAATACTATTAGTCGATGACCATACCCTCATACTGCAAGGCATCAAGCATGTGGTTTCCCAAATGCCTGAAATAGAAAAGGTATATACCGCCTCATCGGGCGCTGAAGCGATGCTCCTGATAGACATGCAGCCATTTGACATTTATCTGCTTGATGTGGAACTTCCGGATACCAACGGATTTGAACTGATAGACAAGATTCTGCAAAAACATCCGGAAGCACGCATCTTGGTTAATACCATGCACGAAGAAATATGGATACTCAAAAGGCTTACCAAAGCATCCATCAGCGGAGCTATACTAAAGTCGGCAGATATTAACGAACTGACACTGGCCATCCAGACTATTTTGAAAGGAGGACAATATCTTTGTAAACGGTTCAAAACGATTTTAAACCGGATGCAAACAGAGGAACAAATCAAGGAACAGCTCACGCTAAGAGAGATGGAAGTATTGCAAGCCATTGCCAAAGGATTCAACACAAGAGAGATTGCAGATTTACTTCATGTTTCCAACAATACGATTGAAACACACCGGAAAAGTCTCATGAGTAAACTGGAAGCAAGAAATGCGGTAGATCTTGTTCTAAAAGCCATTAACCTTGGAATAATCCCACTGGATTCGAAATAAAAATCCACCCGTTTTTAGGGCTCATATTCTTTTTTTCGTATATTTGAGCGCAATGAATCTTTGTATCACCTTAATATAAACGAACTATGAGTCTCGAAAAAACATTAGTGATTCTAAAACCAAGTACCGTACAACGCGGACTTATTGGAGAAATAACCCATAGATTTGAACGTAAAGGCTTGCGCTTGGCGGGCATGAAAATGATGCAGCTTACCGAAGACCTGCTCAATGAACATTATGCACACCTGGCCGGGAAACCGTTCTTTTCTCGTGTAAAAGCATCCATGATGGCCTGCCCGGTTATCGTATGCTGTTATGAAGGAGTCGATGCCATTCAGGTGGTACGTTCCATGACAGGAGCTACCAATGGTCGTGTAGCAGTTCCGGGGACTATTCGAGGTGACTATTGTGTAAGTTCACAGGAAAACATCATCCACACCTCCGATTCACCCAAAACGGCTATCGAAGAAATAGAACGATTCTTCAAGCCTGAAGAACTGTTTGAATACGAAAGAGCTGTTATCGACTTTGTTTACTATCCGGATGAATATAAACTAACATAATTTTAAAAAGCTGGCAGAAAATTGCTCTGCCAGCTTTTTTCTATTTTAAACGTACACCATTTACTACCACATTCCGAAGTTGCAGTCCATGAATGTATCCCTTTTGGATAGTCCCCGATTTGCGTGCCGTAATTTCGAGATTCTCAAACAGAAAATCCGACAGTTTATACTGTGTCTCGTCCTTCTTGACTGCAAAAAGTACATCACAGTCCAACCGAATATCACGCATGGTAACATGGCTTGAATAAGAAAAAGGAATATCTTTTCTATCTTTCAAATCAAAAAATTGTGTCCAAGGCTGGGCAAACAAGAAATTGACCACAGAGCCTGTAATATTCTCCAGTCGGATATACTCATAATTTTGCGGTGTATCCGGACGCATTTTCAACCAAAGCAAACGCTGGGCATGTTCCACCGTACAACGCCGCACCAGAACATTACGGTTATGAATGGATTCACTTCCGCAAGTCAATGCACTGTGGCAGAACCCCCATACACAATCTTCTATGATTATGTTCAAGTTGCTCCCGTTATTTACCTTATCCTGATCTGCCCAAGGTCCTTTTCCGCCTTTCAAAGCTATTGCATCGTCATTCACCGACATATAACACCCTTTCACCAGTACATTCTTACAGACATCAATATCAATAGCATCACTGCTCGGTGCTTTTACCGGTGAACGGGGAGCAAAAATGGAAAGATTCAGCAACTTTACATTCTCACACCGGTATAAATGGGTTGTCCAGAAGGGAGAATTCTCCAATCTGACTCCAGACAACTGTACGTCTTTTGAATCTGCAATATATACCAGTCGCGGACGTAATTCCTCCAGATTCGTACATTGAGGATTGACCTGCCGACGCAACCAGAAAGATTTCCAGAAACGAAGTCCGTTCCCGTTTATCTTTCCTTCTCCCGAAAGTGTAAATCCGTCCACCCCTATGGCATTGACCAGGGCCGCGAAATATTTCAAGTTCTGCCCCTCCAGGCGTGTGTCAATCACATCAAAATGACTGATGTCATCACTACCTTTCAACACAGCTCCTTTTTCCAGATAAAGGTGGGTGCGAGGTTTGAAAAAAAGTGATCCTGATAAAAACGTACCTTGTGGTATACAAATTACTCCGCCTCCTTCTTGAGCTGCCTTGTCAATGACTGCCTGAATCTGTTCCGTCTGTAACAGTGTGCTGTCATTCTGCACTCCATAATCCGTAATACGGTAAATTCCGCCCAACTCCTTTACCGGGGTCACCCGGCTGTCTGCAAACCAATCCGGTATTGGAGTACCGTCAGGAAACTTTTCCTGAGCAAATACACTTCCAGCCAGCCACAAAAAACAACATAGAAACAAATACTTGATACAATATTCCCTCATTTTTCAAATACTTTTAAATCAAAACCATACGGAAAGCAAAATAGGAAACTTTTTCGACAAAAGGAAATAGAAAATCATGCAATAACATGTCTTTTTGTACAAAACTTCACTTGTATTCTTTAATACTTGGAGATAACTCCTGAAATCATATAACAGCGGCAATTCTTATGTACACCCTTATACAAAAGAAAGAATGACTTGACAAATTCTCTGTTTCACACTGTGGGATACAAAAACCACAGTGTGGGATACATATTTCACACTGTGAAATACATATCCCGCAGTATGAAACAGAGAAATGTCCGGGAGATTTCTGAAAATATAAACCTTACTTCAGCACTTAACAAAGAGCATTAGCATGTTTTAGAGGAACAGTTACTACATCAAGTGAAGATATTTGAATGATTTTCAATGTATTTGCATGATTTTCCATGTGCAGATGTTAGTATATCCGCTACATTTGCAATTATAAATTTTAAACCAATACCTTATTTGATATGCGAAAAATTCTTGTTGTATTATTGCTTACAATAAGTGCAGGATTTACTACTTCTTCTGCACAAAAACTACCACCACAAAAAGAAACGCTCGATGTGGTAATGAAAGTAAACAAATATTTCATGGAGAAATATGCCGATTATCGGACTCCCAGTTTCGTTCGTAATGTTACCCGCCCCAGCAATATCTGGACTCGAGGAGTGTACTATGAAGGATTAATGGCTCTATATTCCATCTATCCTCGTGCAGAATTCTACGATTATGCATACAACTGGGCTGAATACCACGAATGGGGAATGCGAAATGGCAACACCACACGCAATGCCGACGACTATTGCTGCGGACAAACCTATATCGACCTATATAACATTTGCCCCAAACCTGAAATGCTGAAGAACATCAAGTCGAACATGAATATGCTGGTCAATACACCGCAGGTAGGCGACTGGACATGGGTAGATGCTATTCAGATGGGAATGCCCGTACTGGCCAAAATGGGACACCTCACGGGAGAACAAAAATATTTCGACAAGATGTGGGATATGTACGAGTTCTCACGCAATCAACTCGCAGGAAAAGGAATGTTCAATCTGGCTGACGGTCTCTGGTGGAGAGACGCTGATTTCTTGCCTCCATACAAAGAGCCCAATGGAGAAGACTGCTACTGGAGCCGGGGAAACGGATGGGCCTACGCTGCACTGGTACGCGTACTTGACGAAATTCCAGCCAATGAAAAACATCGCCAAGACTACATCAACGATTTCCTGATTATGAGCAAAGCATTAAAAAAATGCCAGCGTACAGACGGATTCTGGAATGTAAGTCTTCATGATGCCGGAAATTACGGAGGAAAAGAAACTACAGGTACTGCCCTGTTTGTCTACGGAATGGCATGGGGAGTACGAAACGAATTACTGGATAAAGAAGAATATTTACCTGTTTTATTAAAAGGATGGAATGCCATGGTAAAGGAGGCAGTCCACCCCAACGGTTTCCTGGGTTACGTACAAGGTACCGGGAAAGAGCCTAAAGATGGTCAGCCAGTCACATACGAAAGTGTTCCGGACTTTGAAGACTATGGAGTGGGATGCTTCCTACTGGCTGGTACGGAAGTCTACAAACTACAATGATAAGAATAAGCACAATAGGTAGAAACGTTTTGCTTCTTTCCGTAAAAAGAAATGGGTGTGCCTTTCGCACACCCATATTTTATTTGCTTAATGCCCGGGAGCGTTCTCCCAAATAACCGCCATGATGGCGCTTGCTGTATTCTTCAATCGTAAAACCAGTCTTACGCATGGTCTCCACCACCAGAATATCTCCAATAACCGTCATCACAGTGGTAGAAGTCGTAGGAGTCATTCCCAGCAAACAAACTTCATCGGGGTGTCCTGTAGCCAGACAAATATCAGCTGCTTCCGCCAGCGGACTATCCGGATTTCCCGTAATGACAATCTTTTTCAATTCCGGATTTAGACGTGCAGCCAGCTCAGTCAGTTCCACAATCTCTCTTGTCTTACCTGAATTGGAAATCAAGAGTAACAAGTCATTTTTTTGCAGAATACCTAAATCACCATGCTGCGCCTCACTGGGATGCAAAAACACAGAAGGGATTCCTGTAGAACAGAATGTAGTGGCAATGTTCATGGCTATCTGTCCAGCCTTACCCATACCGCTGGTTACCAGCTTTCCGCCTTTCTCATGCACCTGCTCCACAATCAGGTTTACCGCTTTCTCATATCCGTCTGTTACCGGAATGTTCAACACGGCCTGTGCTTCACGCTGTAATAAATCTTTTATTGATGAATTCATAAGATTATGATTAAATTATAATTTTATTCCAATAAGCGGGTCAGTTCTTCCAATGTATTCGCCACTTCAAAATAATTTTTCAACGGACGGTGTACAAAATGCGTTTCCTCCAGCCGGTTCAAAAAAGCCAGCAGGTCATTCCAGAAACCTTCCACATTATAAAAGATGACTTTTTTCTGATGATAGCCTATACTACATGCAGCCATCACATGAAATACCTCATCCAGTGTACCTATTCCACCCGGCAAGGCTACCATCACGTCCGATTCCTGCAACATAATATCTTTCCGGTCGCTCAAATTCACAGAATGGAATGTCACGTCAAGCAAATCGCTGACTCTTCCGTGTTCCTCCAGCTTTGTGGGAACAACTCCCATAATCATTGCCCCGTTCTCTTTCGCACTTTTTGCCAGAGCTTCCATCAGTCCG
>OHBW01000618.1_pt1 | contig 16177 bp, 10 predicted proteins | sample 1577411 | NCBI WGS metagenome assembly OHBW01 (sample SAMEA3879534, study PRJEB24766) | human gut metagenome | biome: human-associated habitat; feature: feces | place: USA | collected 1985/1987 | reverse complement strand
TGTTTACATTTGTCAGCTGTTTAGCTTCGCCTTTTTCTACTGCAAAAATTTCATTCGGGTAGAGTATTGAGTGGCGCAAGGCAATCAGTTTTTTGTCGTCAACGGGAACAACTGACTGATAGTCGCACATGTCATCTTGAACTGTAGTGACCTTCTTCGTCTTTACATCTATGCTGAAAATCGGAGATGGACCTTGATAGGGAGCGATAAAGTAAATGCTTTTTCCGTTAGGATTCCATGTAATGGTATTTACAGTGTAGTCCCAATTTGTTGTAAGGTCCGTTTTTTCTCCCGACTTCATGTCCATAACGAAAATCCGGTTCTTGTCGGATTCGTAACCATCGTGTTCCATAGACAGCCATGCCAGTTTGTCGCCTTTCGGTGAGAATACCGGATTGGTGTCGTAGCCCATCATCCCTTCTGTTAAGTTGGTTGTCTTTTTCGTTGCGATGTCATAGAGGTAAAGGTCTGAATTGGTAGAGAGGGAGTATTCCGTACGTGATACGTATACGATTTGTTTGGAGTCGGGCGACCATGCCAATGATTCCATACCCCCAAATGGTTTCATTGGTGATTCGTATGGCTCACCTTCGAGCAGATCGGTTGTGTTGGAAAGTTTCTCTCCATCAAAATCAGCAACGAACGGATGAGGAATTTCTGATACCCACTCATCCCAGTGTTTGTACATCAAATCATCGACAATGTGTACGTTTGCCTTGTCGAGATTCGGATATATTTCCTGTGTCGTTTTGCCGTATTGCACATTACTGATGAAGAGTACTTTTTTTTCATCGGGAGAGAACGAGAATCCGTCGATTCCTTTTTCCACATTCGAAATTTGTTTGCGGTTTTTCCCGTCGGCGTCCATGACAAACAGTTGCATGCCGTTTTCAGCTTTTGACAAGAATGCGATTTGTTTGCCGTCATTGAACCAAATGGCGTTTACTTCCGGATCATTGGTAAAGGTAAGCTGAGTAGCATTTTTTCCATCAATGTCCATTACCCATAGCTCTTTGTTGCCTTTGTCGGCTTTAAGATTGATGAATTCAAGATTGTAGAGAATCTTCTTTTTGTCGGGAGACAGTTGCGGGTCGCTCACACGTCCGAAAGCCTCAATGAGTTCGGGCGTGAATTTGCCGTCTTCGACTTTAAAATCAGGTCGGCTGATAAGTTCATTTTGTTCGGCAGACGCAGTTGTCCCAGCCGCCAAAATCGTAGCCATCATTAGTGAAGATTTTAAATAGTTCATGTTACTTCTTTTTAGTATGGTTTGGTTTAAATGATTTGTTTTCTCGTTTGAACAGTTCTTTCATTAAATCCGGTCGGTTCATCCGAATGAGTGATTTGCGGATGTCCTGTACACATTCGGGTTTATACCAGAAGAAAAATTTGCGCTGGTTCTGTTTCTCCTCTTTTGTTCGGGCGGTATATACTTTTTCAAGCGTATATGGATGATACCCCGTGTAATAGATTTCCGATGCAACGGTCATTGGGGTAGGTGTGAAGTCCTGAACTTGTTCCAGGTGGAAGTTCAGTTTTTTTGTTATCACAGCCAATTCTGCCATATCCAATTCCGTACAGGCCGGATGTGATGAAATGAAATAGGGGATAAGTTGTTGCCGGAGATCGTATTTCCGGTTGATTTCATCGAACAACTGTTTGAATTTGTAGAACAGGTCGAACGACGGTTTACGCATACAGTTGAGCACACGGTCGGACGTGTGTTCCGGTGCTACTTTCAGGCGTCCGGAAACATGTTTGATTATCAGTTCTCGGTTGTACTGCTCATTTGTCCTATTGATTCGTTCATCGCTGTTTTTGGCCATCGACAGGTCATAGCGAACACCGCTGCCGATAAACGATTTCTTGATTTCAGAAAGAGCGTCTACTGCATGATAAATGTCCAGTAGTGGAGCATGGTCGTTGTTCAGATTCTTGCACGGTTGCGGGTGCAGGCAGGAAGGACGGACACATTTTCTGCATTTGTCCAAGTCCTTACCGTGCATCTGGTACATGTTGGCAGATGGACCTCCCAAGTCGGAAATATAGCCCTTGAAGTCCGCCATTTTTGCAATCTGTTCCACTTCTTTAAGAATGGATTGTTTGCTTCTTGATGCAATGAATTTGCCTTGATGTGCAGATATTGTGCAAAATGCACAACCGCCGAAACAACCTCGATGCATATTTACGGAATGGCGTATCATTTCGTAGGCAGGAATATGTTTTCCGTTATAGCGCGGGTGGGGCAGTCGGGTATATGGCAAGTCAAATGATGCGTCAATTTCTTCCGTCGTCATTGGCGGGTACATTGGGTTCACCTTTATGGCTTTTTGGCCATGAACTTGCCAAAGCCGGTGCCCTTCCCAACGGTTGGATTCAATTTCTATATGCTTGAAATTCTCGGCTTGTTTCTTTTTGTCCGACAGACATTCTTCGAATGAATGGAGGACAATATCCGTGTCCGTTGCTTGGGCCGCTTCTGTAGCGTCGGTGATGACGGCAGTTTGGGGAATATCGGTCAATTCTTCCACTTTTTTGCCCGCTTCCAATTCTCTGGCAATTTCAACAATTGCCTTTTCACCCATGCCATAGACCAACAGGTCGGCATGTGCATCAAACAGGATGGAAGGACGGAGTTTGTCCTGCCAATAGTCGTAATGAGAGAGACGGCGAAGCGAAGCCTCAATGCCTCCGATAATGACAGGTACATCCGGAAACAGCTTTTTAAGAATTTGCGAGTATACGATTGTCGGATAATCCGGTCGTGCACCTGCGCGTCCGTTTGGCGTATAGGCGTCGTCACTTCGTTTTCGTCTTGCGGCGGTATAGTGGTTGACCATCGAATCCATTGCACCTGCAGAAATTCCAAAGAAAAGTCGGGGAGCACCCAATTTCTTGAAATCGCGTAAATCATCCTGCCAGTTGGGTTGTGGAATAATGGCGACACGGTAGCCTTTTGATTCCAGTACGCGTCCTATGACAGCACACCCCATTGAGGGATGGTCGATATAAGCATCGCCGGTAAACAATATTACGTCGATATAGTCCCAACCCAGTCGTTCAATTTCTTTTTTTGTGGTTGGAAGCCATAGCTGCCGGTATGTTGTAGTCTTCTCTGTCATTTGTCCTTGTCTTTTAGTAAATCTTCCATTCGGAGCATTTCATCGCGAAGCTGTGCCGCAGAAATGAAGTCCATATTTTTTGCCGCTTCAATCATTTCTGCCTTGACTTTCTCAATGGATTTCTTGAGTTCCGTTTCGTTCATATAGGCGATAACCGGGTCGGCAGCAATGCTTTCCGTTTCGCTGAAATTCTGGTCGTAAGAAACAGTCTTTTGGGATAACTTTTGTTTTGGTTCGACCTTTGTTTCAGCATTTTTCTTTTCTTGTCCAATGATTGGAGTCCGTGCCTTGACAATTGGTTGTGGCGTGATGCCGTGTTGTTCGTTATAGGCCAGCTGGATGCTTCTTCGCCGTTCTGTTTCCTCTATCGTCAGGCGCATGGAGTCAGTGATTTTATCAGCATACATGATGACTGTACCGTTGAGGTTTCGCGCCGCACGGCCTACAGTCTGTGTCAGTGAACGGTGTGAGCGAAGGAAGCCTTCCTTATCGGCATCGATGATGGCGACAAGTGAAACTTCCGGTAGGTCGAGACCTTCACGGAGGAGGTTGACACCAATCAGTACATCAATTTTCCCTTCACGCAAATCGTCCAAAATTTGGATTCTGTCCATCGTATCAACATCGGAATGGATATAGGCACATGAAATATTCAATTTTGTCAGATAGGCCGACAACTCTTCCGCCATTCGCTTGGTCAGTGTCGTAACCAGAACCCGTTCGTTTCGCTCGATTCTTACGGTGATTTCTTCCAGTAAGTCGTCGATTTGTCCTTTTGATGGACGTACGATAATTAGCGGGTCAAGCAATCCTGTCGGACGTATCAGCTGTTCAACGATAATGCCTTCAGATTTGTTCAGTTCATAGTCGGCAGGGGTAGCACTGACATATATGGTCTGATGCGTTGTCGCCTCGAATTCTTCAAATTTTAATGGACGGTTGTCGATTGCTGCAGGAAGACGAAAACCATATTCCACAAGGTTCATTTTTCGGGAAATATCTCCACCGTACATGGCGCGGATCTGTGGTATGGTCACATGGCTTTCATCAATGAAAGTGATGAAGTCCTTCGGGAAATAGTCGAGAAGGCAATAAGGTCGGACCCCAGGTTCGCGACCGTCGAAATAGCGGGAATAGTTTTCGATGCCGGAACAGTAACCCACTTCACGAATCATTTCCACATCGTAGGTCACTCTTTCGTACAAGCGTTTGGCTTCTACGCTTCGGCCTTCATTGCGGAACATTTCTACTTGTTTCCCCAAGTCGATTTCTATTTGACCGATAGCGGATGCGGTCCGTTCTTTCGTGGCTACGAAAATGTTGGCAGGGAAAATCTTGTATCCTTCCAAATGATCTTCAACCGCCATAGTGTTTGGGTTGATGGATGAAATGGACTCTATTTCATCTCCCCAGAAAATCACGCGGATGATGATTTCTTCATATCCCAAATATATGTCGGTCGTATCGCCTTTGACCCGGAACTGTCCGCGTCCAAGGTCTATTTCATTGCGGGAATACAGCGACTCGACAAGACGGCGCAAGAATGCGTTTCGGGCAATTTTCTGTCCGACTTTTATCTCGATGACATTGCTTTCGAAATCAGCAGGATTACCGACACCGTAGAGGCAGGAAACGGACGAAACCACAATGACGTCTCTTCTTCCGGAAAGTAATGCGGTTGTTGCCGCCAGTCGCAGACGGTCGATTTCGTCGTTAATCATCAAGTCCTTTTCGATGTATTTGTCGGAGGAAGGAATGTAGGCTTCCGGTTGGTAGTAGTCGTAGTAGGAGACGAAATAATGCACAGCATTGTTGGGAAAGAAATTCTTGAATTCTGCATATAGCTGTGCAGCCAGTGTCTTGTTGTGGGAAAGTATCAGAGTCGGACGGTTCAGACGTTCAATGACATTCGCCATAGTGAATGTCTTGCCAGAACCGGTCACGCCCAATAGTGTCTGATATTGTACGCCTTCGTTTGCAGCCTTGCATAAAGCCTCGATAGCTTGTGGCTGGTCGCCTGTCGGCTTATATTTTGATTGTAATTCAAAGTTCATTCTGAATTTATGCTTTTATAAAATGCAAATCCTACAATTTCACAAAGATAATATAAAAGACGGAAGCAGTGGCAAGTAAAAATGCAGTTTTCAAATTGCTTGTGCCGAATTACATCCTAATGTTAGATGCGGGCAAATTAAGGAATGATAACCCTTTCACCCATTAGCTTTGCAAATTGACTTCTGAGGTTTGTCAGTTCCTGTTGTTGTTCCATTAGAGCTGTCATCTGTTCCATGTTATTGGAAATGACAGTCTGTTTTATCTGTTCCTGCAACATTTTGATCTTACAGGACAAGATGGCATCCTTCCATCCCAAAATGGCTCTTGGAATCAAATCTTTCAACCGATCAATTTCCGTCTCAATTTTTGCATATTTAGTGTGGACTTTGCTCAATTGATATCGGTCGCTTATCAGGTTGGCAGAAATTGTACGTATTTCGTCGTCAGGGTCAGAGCAGAGAATTCTTTCCAAATAGTTCATTTTGTATTGTTGGATTCGTTGCTCAATTTCTGTGTTGATTTGCACATTCAATGCCGCTTCAGCCTTTTCTATTTCGTCAAAATTATTTGCAGTCATGCGAATTTTGCTGTATCCCTGTTGTTCAAGGTCTTTGCGTACCGTTTCCAGTTCTTGGATTTTTGCCTGATAGTCAAGTTTGAATTTGGGCAGCAGCTTGAGTGAAAGTTGAAAAATCTTTTCAAATGACTTGTTTGAAAACTTCAAATCATCGCTTGACAGTTCATTATAGATATATTCGATGACAGACAGTTGAACCGATTGGCCGTTTGCATCATATGCTTCACAAAGGTCACACATACCGTACTTGGCCACATAGCGAATCACTTCTCTCTCAAACGGTTGGAGGACGTTTCCGAAAGAGTTGGTGGCACCTTGTTCACTCTGTTCAGTCGTTGCTGAATCAGGAACAGGTTTCTCTGCATTTCTCGGCTCTTCGGTATTCGCCTGTTTATAGGGCTGTTTGCCGGCTTGCTTTTCTATTTCTTTGGCAATTTCCTTGAACAGAACTTTTTCTTCAATACCGAAATGGGTGCTGCATTCTTTTACATACACCGCTCTGGTTATTTCAGAAGGTATGACAGAAATAGACTTGACAATGTCGGTAATGGCAGCCGCTTTTTTTATCGGGTCATTTTCAATGCCGTCCAGCAGTATACGGGTTTTGAATTGGATAAAATCGGTTTCGTGCGAACTGATATATTCTTGAAACTCCGTGGCATTGTGCTTCTGTGCATAGCTGTCCGGATCATCACCGTCTGGCAGTAGCAGAACTTTGACATTCAAACCTTCTGCCAACAGTAGGTCGATACCTCTCAACGATGCTTTTATTCCAGCCGCGTCGCCGTCGTACAGCACCGTTATATTGTTTGTAAACCGGTGGATGAGACGGATTTGTCCTTCTGTAAGGGATGTGCCGGATGAGGCGACAACATTTTCAACACCTGATTGATGCATTGACAGTACGTCGGTGTAGCCTTCTACGAGATAACATTTGTCTTGCTTGACAATCGCCTGCTTTGCCTGGAAAAGTCCGTAAAGTTCATAGCTTTTCTTGTAGATGATGGATTCCGGCGAGTTGACATATTTGGCATGGTCTTTCTTTAGGGTACGGCCGCCGAAAGCCACTACTTTACCGGCGACATTAAAGACAGGAAACATTACCCGTCCTTTATAGCGGTCGTAAATGCCACGTTCGTTTTCAATGCATAGTCCTGTTTCAATGGCAAATTTCGGGTTGAAACCATCTTTTTTAATAGTGTCGTACAATTCCGTGCGGCTGTCGATGGAATAACCGAGATGAAATTTTTTTATGATACTGTCGTTGAAACCGCGTTCGTAAAAATAGCTGAGTCCGATGTTACGGCCTTCCTGGGTTTCAAACAGATTCTTTTCAAAATGTTGTAACGCAAATTCGTTGATAAGCAACATGTTTTCGCGTTCTGATTGTGACGCTTTCTCCTGGTCGGTCAGTTCGCGTTCTTTAATTTCAATATTGTATTTCTTTGCCAGATATTTTAGCGCTTCATAGTAGGATATCTGTTCATGTTCCATTATGAAGTTGACCGCACTGCCGCCTTTTCCGCAACTGAAGCATTTGCAGATGCCTTTTGCTCGCGATACGCTAAAGGATGGTGTCTTTTCATTATGAAAAGGACACAGGCCGATGTAGTTCGCACCACGTCGGCGCAAATGCACAAAGTCGGACACAACTTCGACAATGTCGGCTGTGTCAAGGATGCGTTCTACTGTTTCTTTGTCAATCATTGATGATTAATTTAGCTCACAAAGTTAGCTAAAAAGAAACAACAGAGGTGCATTTTAGTGTTTAAAAATGGTGATTAAAAATACGGCAGACCGCCCTTTAATGGTAAGAACAGCCTGCCGTAAAATGTCAGAATTTTTATCGAATGATAAATTTTTCGGAACTTTGTCTGCCTTTTTGTAGAAGTGTCACAAAATAAATGCCGGTTGGCAGATAGGAGATGTCCATGGTAAAATTGTTGTTGCCTTTCTCGATTTGTATACCGGAATTTTGCATTAAAGTTCCAGCCATGTTGTAGATCAATAACTGGCCGTTAGTCGCATGGTCGGATGAGAAGGAAACGTTTAATGTTTCTGTGCTGTTGGTCACCGTCAAGGATTTCGGAACGGTAATGGCTGTTACAGAACTTTCGTCCGGTATGGGATAATTGGCCATCAAATCTCCCAGAGCAAAGTCGGCGTCAGTAGTAGCGTTGAAATAAACCGACAGGTTGGTTATTTTTAACGGGAACTGTTGGATGTCGAAAGGTATACCATTTTCAGAAAGATTGAAAATGCATTTGCAATCTGTACTGGATGGCGTCACTTCAATGTTGTGAATATTTGATTGCTTGTCTGTCAATTGGATTAGTATGCGGTCAATTGCGGATTGGGGGTCATATACGTTCATGGAAAGATTGTCGGGCAATCCATATACGGTTGTCGCTCCGGTATGATTGATGCGCAAAAGGCGGCCACTGATCTTGTCAACATGGAAACCTGTTCCGTTTTCCCAATTGGATGGAATGTCGTCGGTAATGGTCAGATTGGTCAAACCGCTTGTTGATGTGGACGGTTGGTCGATGATGTCTTTGAAATTTAAGACAGTCATGCTGCCTTTGCCTATTTCAACTGTGACATCGAACGATATGGACAAGTCACCGAATGTTCCGGTTACAGTGGTTGTGCCGTTTTGTATGCCTGACAATACTCCATCTTGAATTTTCACAATCTCCGGTGTGGATGTTTCCCATTGGAATGCTCCGGCTTCGAGGGGAATGGACTTTCCGTTGACAATACCATATACTGGAATGATGTATTGGCGGGAGGAGTCAATCAGCAGTTCGCTGAACGGGAGTTGGACTTCCGTGGCTTCCTGTACGTTGAGGGGCACTTCGCATGAAATGTTCCCCTTTGTCGCAATGATTTTTCCGCTACCTCCTTGCTGATAGGAGTGGAAGATACCATTATCGTCAACATATCCAAGTGTTTCAGGAGATACCGAGAAAGAACAGTCTGCAACATTTTCTTCGACAATATCTCCGTATTGGTTATAGGAAACGACTGATAGCGGCAAACTGGAAATGGTCGCAGTTGTGATGACTTTTTTACTGAATGACATTTGGGTGGCTGTCTTGTCTTCAGGTGCCAGTGATACGGCAAGCATTGCGTCTTGCACAGGTCGGACAGAACCTCTTCCGGGGAGATTCTGCATTTCTTCGTTGATGACAATCGCAGCTGAACCTCCACTGTCGAAATTGACGATGTCCCATGCACCGTGTTGGAGCATCCAGTTGGCCATTTCTACACAGTCGATAGGTTGGCTTTGTGTTGACATTTCATTCAGGCAGATGTAGAGCTTTGTCTTGTCCTTGGAAATGCCTGCCATTACGTGTGAAGACTGTTCGTATTCCCGCCCGTTTTCAAAATTGTTGTATTCGCCTTCGTGGAGAACTCCGTCATGGGCGATGCTTGGATAACCGTGAAATCCGTTAAGTATTGACTCCGGCGCGGTTCCCCAAGAGGGCGATGTCACACGTTGACGTACATAGAGAACATCACCGACCTGGATGTGTCCGTCAAGCGCATTTAATTTGCTCCCCCTCAAATAGATCACGCATTCGGTAGCGGATGTTTGTTGCGGCTCACTGCTGATTGCAACGATTTTGCAGGGAATGTCATCGCCGTTGACTATCCATGGCTGTTGTGGCTGTACTTTGATGTAAGTGCCGGGTTCGCTTAGCGTTGTTCCGTTCAGATGGTTGAAAAAAATGCAGTCGCCGGTCAGTCCTGAGGCGCTGGCATTGAAAATGTCAATGCCGACTTCCGTTTTGTCAGCCGTGATGATTTTTGTGTCATAGCCGGGCAGGAATATTTCTGCCTTTTTGTCAGTAGTTATTGCAAGCATGGAACGCCCGGTCAGCAAATGCGTGATTTGACCGTTGGAAATGTTGCCACCAATGCAGATGCCTGATTCATAAACAAAGAAATCATGATTCCATGCTATTTTTACCTCGTGTCCGGGCTTCGAGTTTTCTTTGTAGTACGTCATTACATCCCATCGGTTTACATCCGGAACTTGGTTTCGGCTCATTGCCTGTTCAACCTTGTTGTAAGGATTCGTCAAATCAATGGTGGAGTACCAGATGATAAGCGGTTTGTCTGGATAGATGATTTTTGTGTACTCAATGCCGGGTCCGACATTATAGCAAGCTACAGTGTCGGCCGGTCCCCATTCAGGATTTGCCAAGGCACTTGTGGCTGCGAGTGACAGGGCTAATGTAAGGTATGTTTTCATTGGATTTAATGTTAAAAATAAAGCCAACTATAATGTTGGCTTTATTGGGTTATTAATAGTATAGGATATTCTTTACATGATATGTCTTTCACGAAGGCGTAGCTGCCAGTTCCATGCAGATTTCATGGTGTCTTCCAATGACACTTCTGCTTTCCAACCAAGTACAGTGTTGGCTTTTGTCGGTTCTGCCCAAACTTGTTCGATGTCACCGTCGCGGCGGCCGACAATCTTATACGGAACTTTTACTCCCGTAGCTTTTTCAAACGTATGGATGAGTTCAAGCACGGAAACGCCTTTACCGGTGCCAAGATTGAAGATTTCCACCTTGTCATTGCTTTTGTTTTCCAGCATGCGTTTGATAGCGACAACATGAGCTTTGGCAAGGTCGACAACATTGATGAAGTCACGGATACAAGAGCCGTCAGGAGTATTATAGTCATCACCGAATACGCTCAATTCTTTTCTAACACCAATAGCTGTTTGTGTTAGATAAGGTATTAAGTTTTGGGGTACTCCGTTTGGCAATTCTCCAATTTCTGCAGAAGGATGTGCTCCAACCGGGTTGAAGTAGCGCAAAATAATGCTCTTTATTGGGGCTCCGGCGTAACAGTAGTCTGTAATAATTTCTTCTGAAATCTGTTTTGTGTTGCCGTAAGGTGAAGTGGCCTTTTTGATCGGCGCTGACTCGTCAACCGGATTTTTGTCGGGCTCTCCGTATACTGTGCAGGACGAGGAGAAAACAATACCTTCTACGCCAAATTCTGGCATCAGTTCAAGCAGGTTGATAAATGTATTCAAGTTGTTGCGGTAATATAGCAGAGGCTTCTGCATGGATTCGCCTACGGCTTTGCTTGCAGCGAAATTGATGATACCCTTGATGCCTGGATAGTCGTTGAAAAGTTTTCTTAACGCATTTATGTCGGTACAGTCTGCCTTAACGAAATGTGGACGTATTCCTGTTATGCGTTCGATTCCGTCAACAACATCTGCATTACTATTTGACAAATTGTCAATAATAACAACTTCATAACCTGAATTTTGTAGTTCGACTACGGTGTGGGATCCAATGTATCCGGTTCCGCCTGTGACTAAAATTAAATTTTTCATATAAAATATATTTTGAATGTTTTTGTCGGTGGAAGCATTGTTCAGTTAGAAGAATGTGTTTTTGCCGACATCTGTATGACGTTTTGTATGTGTTGCAAAATTACACATATAAATCAAAAAAGCAAATGGCGCCAATCGTTTTTTTGATTTCGGTTATTTTGTGGATAGATTCCACAATTTTGTTGACTTTTTCATCAGACTTTGGCTTGGAGTGGAAGGGGAAAAGTTTTTAAAATGCTGATAGATAGATGTGAAATGTTTTTGATGCTTAGTTGGCACATGTTTTGTAGATTGATGTGTAGAAAAATTTAAGTAGTTATGAAAAAAATATTGTTATTTATTGGAGCAAGTGCATTGGTAATGTCATCTTGCAACAACCAGAAATTGGAACAGGCTCGTGAAACTGCAGTTCAGGATTCTTTGGAAATTGAAAGTCTGACTGCTCAGAAGGATAGTTTGATGTCGTTGGTAGGAGATATCAATAACAGTCTTTTGGAAATCAATGAGCTTGAAAACATTGTGACATCGAAAGATTTTCAGTCTGAGTCTCCTTCACAGAAGCAGGAAGTTCTCAATAATTTGGCAAATATCAAGCGTGAACTTGCTGACCGACGTAAGAAGTTGGATGATTTGGAAGCTCAGTTGAAAAAGAACAACGGATATACTGCCAATCTTAAAAAGACAATCGATACGCAAAAGCAGATGATTGAAGAACAGAATTCAAAAATCTCTATGCTTGAAGGCGAATTGGCTAAGGCAAATGTCAAAATCGAAGGACTGACAGGAAAGGTGGACTCTCTTAATACTCAGGTAGCAACTGTTTCAAATGCGAAAGCAGAAGCAGAAGCCCGTTCGGTTCAACTGAACGATCAACTCAATACCTGTTATTATGTGGTGGCAACCAATAAGGAGTTGAAGTCCATGCAGATTCTTGAAAAGAAATTCTTGGGCCGTACTAAAGTGATGGAAGGTGATTTCGACCGTTCTGCTTTTATTAAGGCCGACAGACGCACTTTGAAGGAAATTCATACGAATAGTAAAAGTGCAGAAATCAAGACGAAGCAACCTGCAAGTTCTTATGAAATTGTAGATGTTAATGGATTGAAAACGATCAAAATTACAAATCCAAATCTGTTTTGGGAAAAATCAGATTTTCTGGTGATCGAGGTTAAATAAATGGTTCTTATTTAGACAATTCGCATAAGTCACAAGCTATTTTAAGCGAATGACTGACATCTTTCCAACAGCGGTTGGAAAATGGATTGCGAGTTAAATTCAAGGTTCAAAAACCGGTTTGTGAAAACAGGTTTTGAGAACCTTGAATTTTTTTATTCAAAGCGGATGCTTTTGGCTGGCTTTATTGAGGCTACAATGTAGGACGGTGCTATCAGTGAAATGGCCGCAATGATAAAAATACCGATGTTGAGAACTGCGAGCCACACATTGATTTCGACCGGAACGTAGCTCATATAGTATGTAGTTGCATCCAGTTTTACGAGGTGGCAATATTTTTGGAGAAATATCAGAGAGAATCCGATAATGTTTCCCCACAGCATGGATTTGAGTATCAGTTTTTGTGCCAATGAAATGAAGATGAGACGGATACTTCTGTTATTGGCTCCGAGAGCTTTCAGTATTCCAATCATGTTGATGCGGTTCAGCACAACGATTATCAATCCGGCAATTAAGGAAAAACAAGCCACAACCGTCATGAGTATCAGGATAACCACAATGTTGGTGTCAAGCAGTTGCAGCCACGCAAAATAGGTGGAATTGTTGTCTTTCGCCGTGGAAAGCTGGTAGACATCCGTAGAATTATTTTTATAAATGTAATCATAAATTTGAGCCGTTATATATTGTGAGGCGTTATCGATGTCATCAAGTGAAGGACAGTTGTATTCAATGGCAGTTCCCATGTTGGAATCCCAGCGGTGAAGGGATTGGGGTATGCTGATATTTCCGATGATGATGTTTTTGTCGAAATCCTCAAAGTCGGTATTGAAAATTGCACTGACTGTCAGTTTCCGAATTTTCATGGTTCCGTTGGCGATGAAATATACGGAAATCTTATCATTTACATTTATGCCCAGATTGTTGGCTACATGTTGGGAAATAGCGATGTTGTTGCCGGAGAGATTGATTTCTCCTTCAGTTTTGTAGCTTTCAAGGAAGCGGGTGTCGGCATCTGTAGGAAGGCCCTTAAACATCAGCCCGTTGAATTCGGTAGGCGTTTTAATGATACAAGGTGCCTCGGCAACAAGTTGTACGGATTTCAGTATTCCATTTGAATTATCGACGAGTGATTGAAAAAACGGAGCGTAAACAATCGGGATGTTTTCACCGGCAGAAGAACTGTTCTGTCCGTTAGTAATGCGTATGTGAGCATTCAGTTCTGAGATTTTATTTACAATCGTATGCTTGAAACCAGATACGATGGAAATGGACGCAATCATAATGACGATGGCAATGACGATGCTTGTGACGGCGACATTGATGGTAAATGCCGACGACTTTGTAGCTTGGTCGTTGGTATAGAGTTGCAGACGTTTCGCAATGAAAAATTCAAATTTCATAAACTCGGTTTTTGCTTTGGATGGGTACAAAAGTAAATTATTTTGAAGTATAATCAAAAAAGTAAACTAATTTCGTACTTTTGCAGAATAAATCGAGTATAGGTCATGAAAGAATTGAAAAATGTATTCAAGTTAATCATATTTCCGGCTCAAACATGGGGCTATGTACTTCAAGGTGGAGTGCCGAGCGCTACGATTGAACGGAATCTGTTTTATCCTCTGATTGGTGTCACGGCTTTATCATGCTTTTGTCAGATGCTTTATTTTGATGAATTGAAGCTGTCGGCAGCCATGATCAATGCAATCGTATACTTTGCGTCCTATTTTTTAGGCTATATCATCAGTGTGATGGCTATTGCCTGGATGCTTGGCAAGATTGCTGAAAAGGGAAGCAAGATTTCAGAAGGTAGAATCAAGAAACTGGTGATGATGAATATGGCAGTGCTGATGATTCTTGCCATTATTCAGAATTTATTGCCGACTTCTTTGGTTTTGCTTGAACTGTTTAAACTGTATTTACTTTTCATAATCAGTAAAAGTTTGTCATATTTCCCGGTTCAAGGGGAGAATAAAACCTATTATGTATTGGGCACGTTTATTGCTGTGCTCTTTTCTGTTGAACTGGTGAAATTTGTATTCAATTTAATAATGCCGGAAGTATAATATGAAGTTGCCTCAAATAAATATTAAGAACAAACGCGCGACGTTTGATTTCGAAATTCTCGACACCTACACGGCTGGAATAGTATTGACAGGTACGGAGATAAAGTCTATCCGTTTGGGTAAAGCGAGTTTGACGGATTCTTTCTGCTATGAGAACGATGGCGAGATATGGATCAAGAATATGTATGTTGGAGAATATTTTTATGGCTCCTATAATAACCATAGCTCTCGCCGTGACAGAAAACTTCTGCTCAACAAGAAGGAAATTCGTGAGTTGGGTAAGGCGAGTAAGGATAACGGCTTTTCGATAGTCCCATTGCGTGTCTTTATCAATGACAAAGGATTGGCAAAGGTTGTTATTGCGCTTGGCAAAGGTAAGAAAGAATATGACAAGCGTGAATCAATCAAAGCCCGTCAGGACAAATTGGAAATGGATAGAATGTTTAAGCGATAAAGTCAAGCTATATCTTTTCGCAGAGAAGAAGGATATTTTTTTTGTTGGCGGTAGTTGTTGCAAAAATGTAATGACTGCCGCCATCTTTCAGTTTAAGCCGTTTTCTGAGCTCTTCCGGCGTGAGAGGAAAATTGCGGCAGGAAATATTGGCCGTATCTGTTGTTGCTTTTAGTCTTTTTATATCCGGTTTCGAAAGTGTGAATATTTGATTTATCCGGAATTTTCTTCCAGGAAAATCGGGTAAATGCTTTTCTGAAAGAAATAGGTGTGAGTTTTGTGAAATGATGGACAGATGGTAGGCTTTACCTACTTGATTAAAGGCTCCGGCTTTCATGATGGAGGCATTCGGAACATAGAGACAATATCCCTCATTGGGTGACTGTTCGAAGCATTTTTCGGATGTCCCGAAAGAGTAGGTGAATTCTTGTGCGCCTTCGGTCTCGAAGTTGATTGTGTGGATTAGAATGTCTTCGTTTGATGGTGCATTGTCGAAGGGAATCTTGAAAAGTAATTCCTTACAGTCGTTTTTGACCGACAATATCCATATATCTGAAATGCCGGGATAATCCTTGATTGTTTTTGTCAAGTCAATCATGGGGGAGGCTTTGACAATAATAAAGTTGACGGTTTCTTTGAGTTTGGACATTACGTCCTGAATCGACGGCACACAGTCGGAAAGACTGTAGAGACGTTGGTTTCTGTCTCCACCCAATCTGCGTGACGGATCTGCAAAACAAGCGTCGAAATGTTTTGAATTGTTTTTAACAAACACTTCTGAGTCTTGGCAGAGAGCCGTGATGTTGTTTCGTCCTAATTGCTTGAAATTGCGTATGGCAGTATCGGTAACAGTTGGATTGATGTCGATAGTTGTCACGGTTTCAACTTGTTGGGCAATATAATAGTCGTCAACACCCAGTCCGCAGGTCAGGTCGAGTACGCTTTTCTGTCCGGCAAACAACTGCGAGTGGAATTTTGCCAAAACTTCAGAGGTGGCCTGTTCTATGCTGACTTGTGTGGGGTAGATTATTTTTTCAGCAAGTTCAGGTATTTTGCCAGTAGCCTTTTTGCGACAGTCAATTTGTTGGAGAGCAAATTCCAGGTCAAAGGGAAGGTCGTTGTATTTCTTTAGCCTGAGTTGCATCGTATTTGCATCTTTGTTTTTACGGATGAATTCATTGAATTCAGCTGACTCTATGAAGGCTAAATCTATCATGACTTTCTTGACGGGTTATTGTTTTTTTGTTTTAGTGTGCGGCAAAGATAATGTAAAAATGAATAGTGGAGAAACAATCCTTGGTTATGTTGGCCATGGCATCAGGTTTTTACGGATATTGATGGTGATTCTCTATGAAATATTTCTATAGA
>OHBW01000601.1_pt1 | contig 16406 bp, 18 predicted proteins | sample 1577411 | NCBI WGS metagenome assembly OHBW01 (sample SAMEA3879534, study PRJEB24766) | human gut metagenome | biome: human-associated habitat; feature: feces | place: USA | collected 1985/1987 | reverse complement strand
GTGCCGCAGCAGCCGCCGACGATGCTCACGCCCGCGCCCACCACATCCACCATCGTGCGGGCGAACTCCTCCGGCGGCAGGTCATAATGCCCATCAACCGGGTCGGGCAGACCCGCGTTCGGTTTGGCAATCACGGGCAGGGTCGTCACGCGGCAAAGCTCCTGAAAGAGCGGCAGCAGCTGCTTCGGCCCCTGCGAGCAGTTCAGCCCGATGGCGTCCGCGCCCAAGCCCTCCAGCGTCCGCGCCATGGACGGAATTGTGCAGCCGGTGAAGGTGCGCCCGGTTGCGTCGAAGCTCATCGTCACCCACACAGGCAGCGTCGAATGCTCCTTTGCGGCAAGCAGGGCGGCTTTTGCCTCGTACAGGTCGGTCATCGTCTCGATGCAGATGAGGTCAGCGCCCGCGTTCACGCCCGCGTCCACAATCTCCGCGAACATATCCACCGCCGTCTCGAACGGCAGCGTGCCCATCGGTTCGAGCAGTTCGCCCAAAGGCCCAATATCCAGCGCGACGCGGGCGGATGTGCCGATGCAAGCCTTTTTCGCCGCTGAAATGGCGGCAGACACCACGTCCGCAACCGTGTAGGGCGTTTTCTGCATCTTCCGCCGATTCGCCCCAAACGTGTTCGCATAGACGATTTCCGTGCCCGCTTCGATATATTGCCGGTGGATATTCGTCAGCAAATCCGGGTTGGTGATAGCAAGCAGCTCAGGAATTTCACCGAGCTTTAGCCCGTGGCGCTGGAGCATCGTGCCCATTGCGCCATCCAGAAAAGTCAGCTTATGTTCCACAGGTTTTTCCTGCCTTTCGCAAATTGCAGCGCGTCCGCATCGCGCAAAAGTCACAGCCGCGAATCCGCGCCTGCTGCGGGGTGTCCGACAGCCCAATCACGGCGGTGACGCTCTTGAGCGGGTTCATCAGGTTCGATTCGCTGAGGGTGACGCCCAGCCGCCGGGTCGCGTCAGTCAGCGCCAGCAGCGGGCTTTGCACATCCAGCGGCAAATCGCCGTAGCCGGGGCTGAAGCGGTCGGTGAGGTACTTGCCGGGCAGCTTCGCGGCGATTTCGCGCTCCGCCGCGTTGCAGCCCGCTTCGACATACGCGCCGCCGAAGCCGTCCAGCAGCAGCGCATCCGCAAAATCCCGCGCCTGTACCTGCCGCGCCAGCGCATCGAACGTCGTGCCGAGGGTACAGACAAGCAGCGCCGCGTGGGAACACGAGCGCAGCATAACCGCGGCGGTTCTGCCGGGCAAAACAAGCTGCCCGCTGAAGAGCGACGGCATCCCGTCCACCCACGCGATTTCGGACACGCGGTAGGTGCAGCGCGGCGTGACGGTTTTCATGCACTGCGCGGCGATTTCCGCCATTTTCCGGTGCATGTCGCCGCTTTCGTCCGCGCGCACACCCGCATAGCGCAGGGCTTCGTCAAGGTCGGGGGTGATGGGAGAAGCGTCCATACGTCACCTCGTCAAAATAAGGATACAAACGCATTCCAAGCGTTGATGAGGTTCTCCGTGTGAATGGGCTGGGCAAGCGCCGCTTCCAGCGCAATCAGCACCACCAGATGCAGCGGATAGAGGGCATAGCCGACCCAGCGCGGCATTTTCACCTGCTGGCTGATGGGCAGCAGCATCAGGGGCAGTGCCCAAATTGCCATCGTTTGCAGCCGCAGCCACGGCGAAATCACCGCGCCAATGTCGGAGGAGGTCAGCGGCGTGACATCCTGCCCGAACAGGTGGGTTACGCCGACGCTGCTGCCGCCCCAGTACAGGCAGAACGCAATCATCACGCACGCAATGCCCGCCCGGCTGCCGCGCACGCCGTAGAGCAGCATCACCAGCATCACGCCGCGCCAGCCATAGTCGCACCCCAGCAGCTGCGCCGCGAAGAGCGCCAGAATCGGCGCCCAAATGTGGCTGAGCAGCTTTTTCGCCTTCAAGCCCCACACGCCGCACAGCGCGACGAGCAGCGTCAGGAAAATGTTCGGCTGATTCCAGCTGTGATTGAGTGCGACCATGTAAATCGGCTGCGACACCAGCCCAATCAGCATTAGCCGCCCCAGATATTTCGGCACGGAGCGCGTGTAGCTGATGCCCACGACCATGCACCAGCAGTACAGTGGAAAGGCAATGCGCCCCAGCATCCGCATTTCGGCAATCTGCGGGAAGAGCATTTTGCCCGCGTGATCAATGAACATGAACACAAGCGCGAGGATTTTCAGCACGCCGGTGGCGGTGCAGCCCGCAATGACGGGGTTTCGGCGCGCGGCGAAGTCTTTGGACGGCATAGGGGGAATCTCCTTTCGGCAAGGAATCTGATTCAGTATACCGCAAATTCAGGCAGGAATCAAGGGACTTTCACCTGCCCATCACACGCGGGATGTAGAATAAACGCTGAAAAGACAGAAAGGGGGGGTATGCGGATGCAGCGGAAGCACATTATCAGCCTGTGCATTTTGCTCTGCGTGCTGGCGGTGCTTGTGGCGTTTCGTCCTTCGGCGGATGAAACCATGCCGCTGACGGGCAGTGCGTCCGCCGGGCTGATTCTGCTTGACGGGCAGTCAGGGGGCTACTATGTGCTGGCGGTCATCGACCAGAGCCGCGCCGACCGTGCCGGCATCGAGGCGGGCGACACGCTGCTCACCCTGAACAGCCAGGCCCCCGCCGATCTCACCGCGCTGGACGCTTTCTTCTCCGCCCAGCAGCAGCCCTGCGTCATCACCATCCAGCGCAAAGGAAAAACACTTGACATCCATCTCCCCGCCCCATAACGGTTGCTTTTCGTCCCGGATTTGGCTATAATGAAGGCGTAGGAAACCCAATTCAGCACATCAAACCAGAGCAAGAGGTGCTAACCTATGACACTCTTAATCGTTGACGATGAATCCCGCATCCGCGACCTCATCCGCAAGTACGCCGCCTTCGAGGGCTACAACGTCGAGGAAGCGTCAAACGGCATGGAAGCCATCGAAAAGTGCCGGCAAAAGAACTATGATCTCATCATCATGGACGTGATGATGCCCGAACTCGACGGCTTCTCCGCCTGCCGCGAAATCCGCCGCAAATCCCAAGTTCCCGTGATTATGCTTTCCGCGCGCGGCGAGGAGTATGACCGCATTCACGGCTTCGAGCTGGGCATTGATGATTATGTCGTCAAGCCCTTTTCGCCGCGTGAACTGATGATGCGCGTGTCCGCCGTTTTGAAGCGCACCGCCGCCAATGTGCCCGCCGCGTCCGACGGCGAGCGGGTGACCATCGGCGATATGGTGGTGGATTTCGCCGCGCGCCAAGTGACCATCAAGGGCGAAAGGCTGAATCTGTCCCCCAAGGAGTACGACCTGCTGTTCTACATGGTGCGCAACCGCGGCATTGCCCTGACGCGCGAGAAGCTCATCAGCGACGTATGGGGCTACGACTTCTTCGGCGACGACCGCACGCTGGACACGCACATCAAGCTGCTTCGCAAGAGCTTGGGCGAATATGCGGATAAAATTACAACGCTTAGAGGCGTTGGCTACCGCTTTGAGAAAGACTAAGGGGAGGCGCCAGAGGCTCGGTCTCTGGACTCCGGCAGGGACGCTGTCCCTGCAAGGGAGTTCCTCCCTTGACCCTTCCGCGCGATTGAGTTGGTGACTTCTGCATACTTCTTCCGCGTGTTGATTGAGGGAGAATCCGAAAACCATGAGGTGTTTCGCCATGCGCAAAAATCCGAAAGAAAAAAAGCATCCCCGCATTCGCCGCCGAGTTTTCGCTTACTTGGCGGCGTTTGTCGCGTTCGTCCTCGCGCTCCTGTGGCTGATGCAGATTGTCTGGCTGGACGACTTCTACCGCTGGGATAAAACGCGGCAAATCACCCAGGCAGCCGACGCGGTGGAGAGCAACATCGGCAATGATCAGCTGTCCGCGCTGATGGACAGGCTCGCGCAGCAGAATGACGTCTGCATTCTCCTGCTGGACAGCAGCAAGCTGGGCTTTGAAAAATGTGTGGAGGCCATCAAAGATTATGTAAAAATTCGTTTTCCCACGCTGGATATACAGCACATCATCAAAGATATATTAAAACTGAATATCAATTATATGCTCCATGAAGATTACGGACATTACAGTTATACGGAGCATTATTCTTTAGGGGACATCTTTATCTATACGTCGGCTGACGAAGAAAAAGGTGTCCTTTTAGAGTTAAAGGGGCGTGGTTGCCGACAGTTTGAAAGTTACCTGCTGGCACAGCAACGAAGCTGGTATGACTTCCTCATGGACGCACTCATAGACGGTGGCGTGATGAAGCGTATCGACCTTGCTATCAACGACCATACGGGCATTTTGGATATTCCAGAGCTTGCGGAAAAATGCAGGAAACGGGAATATATCGGAAAGTCCAGAAGTTATAAGTTTTACCAGTCGGGCGAGCTTATCAAGCACAGAGAGGACGACAGAGAATATATGGGACGTACCCTTTATCTTGGGTCGCTGAAATCAGATGTGTATTTTTGTATCTATGAAAAGGACTATGAGCAGTATGTCAAGTTAGGGACACCTCTGGAAGAAGCCGACATTATCAACCGTTTTGAGATACGGCTTAGAAATGAACGTGCCTATTATGCAGTACGAGATTTGCTGACGTATTATGACGCAGAGCAGACTGCCTTTTCTATCATCAACCAGTATGTGAGGTTTGTTGATGAAGAACCAGACAAGCGAAAAAATGACTGGAAACTCAATGACCGCTGGGCTTGGTTTATCGGCGATAACAGACAGAGCTTGAAGCTGACGACAAAGCCAGAGCCTTACACCTTAGACCGTACATTGCGGTGGGTACAACGGCAGGTAGCACCGACCTTGAAAATGCTGAAAAAGATTGATAAAGGAAACGGTACAGACTACATGGAAACAATCGAACAGCAGGCAAAGCTCACAGAAAAGCATGAAATGATAATCAAACAGCAGACGACCCCTGCAAAAGATTTGGTGGAAAGTTAGGAGTGATAAAAAATGTGGGTATTATTAAAAGACTTCCTGCTGGTATCTATGGGAATGGGTATCGGCGTAGTCTTGATGTGTATTTTGAATGTCGGCAAAGAAGCTGACTATGAAATGAAACAATTAAAAGAAAGCGAGGACAATTAAATGAATTTCGGACAAAATTTGTATCAATGGTTTTTATCAAATGCACAGAGCTTGGTGCTTATGTCGATCGTGGTTATCGGTATCTACTTAGGTTTCAAGCGTGAGTTTTCCAAACTTATCGGCTTCTTGGTAGTTGCCTTAATTGCTGTCGGCTTGGTATTCAATGCTGGCGGTGTGAAAGATGTACTGTTAGAGCTGTTCAATAAGATTATCGGTGCATAAAATATTGAAATTATCTTTAATTGCAGAGCAAAAAATGATATGATAACATAAAATCTTTCATAAAAACAAAATACATTCTTTCGTGCTTTTTAAGATTTTTACTGTATCATTTTATTTAAAATTACTGTGAAAGGACGATTACTATGTCATCTACAATTTATGCTTTGCTATGTATTATAGTTCCTTGTTCCTTATACCAGCTTATCATTTGCAAGCGTCAAAACAAAAAACAAGAAAACAAAGCAATTCATTTTGTATGGGTATATATTTTTCTGTTATATATCTACTTGACGTTCTCTGTTGCAGGTATAGGTAGTATTTGGGATATTGGACATTATGATACGATTATAAGATTAGAGGAAATCAATTTATTACCGTTTCAGTCTGAGGGGATAATGACTTATGTTTTAAATATTATAATGTTTTTACCTCTGGGCTTTTTAATTCCTTTAATTTGGAAACGATACAGAAATCCTCTGAAAATTTTTATGATAGGCTTCGGTTTTTCATTATCCATTGAACTTTGCCAGTTATTCAATCGGAGAAATACAGATATTGATGATTTAATGATGAATACGCTAGGGGCAGTTATTGGATATTTTATTTGGAAATTGACAAAAAGGTTATTTAAAAATATTAACCATAAATCTATTTCTCTTTCTAAACTAGAACCTATTGTATATTTAACTCTTGCAGTTTTAGGAGAATTTTTATTATTCAACTGGAGAATTTTTCTCTAGTGCTAACAAAAATATTTACACAAAAAGCAGTTAGTCTTAGGATTGACTGCTTTTTTCGTACCTAAATTTCAGATTGGAGTGATGAAATGAACGATGTTTTTAAGGATATGCAGGTAAAAGTCGGTTGCGATTATCTTTCTGACCTGCCCTCTTACAAGCGTAAGGTGTGGCAGGAAATGAAACGACTGAACCCTGCCAATTATGAAGAAAGACAGTTAGAAGATTTTTCAAAGTATGTGTTTGGTATGTCGTACCAGACCTTAAAAGATGTGATGAAACAACAGAAAGGACGTGAGGAACAATGCAGGAAACAAGGGTGCTGGTGGAAACGAGAGGAACAACTGGCGAAGAAACAATATCATACTGGTTTGAACTGCCGATAGATGTTGCCGAGTTTGAAGAAAAGTTAGGTGTCGGTGCAGAAAGTGGGGATTACCGTATTATCGAAAAGGTGTTGCCTTATGCTGATGAAGTCCACGAACATACAAGCGTGTACCAGCTCAACGAATTAGATTTTATGTACCGCCAGCTTTCAAGTGATATGCAGGAAGAATATGTATCACTACTTACGGTGTTTGAAAATTTAGAAGCACTTTATATTTGCAGGAATGTGATTACGGTTTATCCCAACTGCAAAAGCATGATAGATGTTGCAGGGCAAAAGCTGATGAACGACCCGACGTTCAAGCATTTATCCGAGGACTGTCAAGAATACTATTTCGATTTTGAAGCCTATGCTTCTCACTTGCAGGAACACGGGAAATTTTTAGTAACGGAACACGGTATCTTTGAACTGCCAGAATAGGAAATGAGGTGGTGCTTATGATTGATGATATGGCGGTTTACATTGCTAATCTTGGCAAATACAATGAGGGCTATTTAGTCGGTGCTTGGTTCACATTTCCTATTGACGAGGAAGATGTAAAAGAAAAAATCGGCTTGAATGAACAGTATGAGGAATACGCTATCCATGATACCGACAACTTCCCCATTGCGATTGGCGAGTATGTTTCCATTGAAGAACTCAATGAGATGTATGAAATGATAGAGGAACTTCCCGACTATATTGTAGAGTGTCTGGACGAATTTATCAGCCACTATGGGACGCTGGAAGAAGTCGTGGAACACAAGGACGATATTTATTATTATCCCGACTGTGAAACCATGACAGACGTTGCCTACTACTACATAGACGAATTGCAGGCACTTGGGGATATTCCACCCAGCTTGCAGAACTACATTGACTATGAAGCCTACGGGCGAGATTTGGATATGGGCGGTTGCTTTATTGAAACAAGCCGAGGTATGTGCGAGATACCATACTAACGCTGGAAGATCAGCGACAAGCATTGTTGCTACTGACAGCGTATTTCTCTTTTAAGGGACAGTCTGAAAATGGCTGTCCTTTTCTCTTTGAAGAACTTACGAAAGGAGCTGAAAGAACTTGAAAAAGATTAAATCTTATACGGGTATCTGGAACGTGGAAAAAGTCTTGTATGCAATCAATGACTTTAACTTACCCTTTCCCGTTACCTTTACACAGATTACATGGTTTGTGATTACAGAATTTATCATCATTCTGTTTGGGGATATTCCCCCACTTTCCATGATTGAGGGAGCATTTCTCAAATATTTTGGTATTCCCGTTGCTCTCACTTGGTTTATGTCGCAGAAAACCTTTGACGGAAAGAAACCGTACAGCTTTTTGAAATCACAGATAACCTATGCCCTGCGACCTAAAATCACTTATGCAGGAAAAGCCGTAAAACTGCATAAGCAGACCTTGAATGAAACAATCACGGCAGTAAGGAGTGTGAACTATGTTCCCGATAAAATATATTGACAACAACCTTGTCTGGAACAAGGACAATGAAGTGTTTGCTTATTATGAGCTGATACCGTATAACTATTCTTTCTTATCCGCAGAGCAGAAATTTATCGTGCATGACAGTTTCCGACAGCTTATCGCACAGTCCCGTGAGGGTAAAATTCATGCGTTGCAGATTGCCACAGAAAGCTCCATAAGAAGTATGCAGGAGCAGTCAAAGAAACTGGTAACGGGAAAATTAAAGGAAGTTGCCTATCAGAAGATAGACGAACAGACCGAAGCGTTAGTATCTATGATTGGGGACAATCAAGTGGACTACCGCTTTTTTCTTGGCTTTAAGCTCATGGTTACGGAAGAACAGCTCAATCTGAAGAACCTCAAAAAATCGGCGTGGCTGACATTCAAGGAATTTCTCCATGAAGTCAATCACACGCTGATGAATGACTTTGTTTCCATGCCGAATGATGAAATCAACCGCTACATGAAAATGGAAAAGTTACTGGAAAACAAAATCTCCCGTCGCTTTAAGGTGCGTCGTTTGGAAATCAATGATTTTGGGTATCTCATGGAACATCTTTACGGCAGGGACGGTATCGCTTATGAAGATTATGAGTACCAGCTACCAAAGAAGAACTATAAGAAAGAAACGCTGATAAAATACTACGACCTTATCCGTCCGACAAGGTGTGTGATTGAGGAAAACCAGCGGTATTTACGCTTGGAACATGAGGACAAGGAAAGCTATGTGTCCTATTTTACCGTCAATGCGATTGTCGGGGAGCTTGACTTTCCGTCGTCTGAAATCTTTTATTTCCAGCAACAGCAATTCACATTCCCCGTTGATACTTCCATGAATGTAGAAATCGTGGAAAACAGAAAAGCATTAACGACCGTTCGCAACAAGAAAAAGGAATTGAAAGATTTGGACAATCACGCCTATCAAGCAGGAAGTGAAACCAGCTCAAATGTGGTGGACGCATTAGACAGCGTGGACGAGCTGGAAACGGACTTAGACCAGAGCAAAGAAAGTATGTATAAGTTAAGCTACGTCATACGGGTGTCTGCACCCGATCTTGACGAGCTGAAACGCCGTTGTGATGAAGTCAAGGACTTTTACGACGACCTCAATGTAAAGCTGGTGCGTCCTGCTGGGGATATGCTGGGGCTTCATTCAGAATTTCTTCCTGCCAGCAAGCGATATATCAATGATTATGTGCAGTATGTAAAATCAGATTTTCTAGCAGGGCTTGGTTTTGGTGCGACCCAGCAGTTAGGAGAAACTACGGGTATCTATATGGGCTATTCTGTTGATACGGGAAGAAATGTGTACCTGCAACCGTCCCTTGCCAGTCAAGGTGTAAAAGGTACAGTTACCAACGCTTTAGCGTCTGCTTTTGTCGGTTCGCTTGGCGGTGGGAAATCGTTCTGTAACAATCTTCTGGTATATTATGCGGTGCTGTTTGGCGGTCAAGCACTTCTGTTAGACCCTAAAAGTGAGCGTGGCAACTGGAAAGAAACGCTCCCAGAAATCGCCCATGAAATCAATATCGTAAACCTAACCAGCGATAAGGACAATGCAGGACTTCTTGACCCGTTTGTGATTATGAAGAATGTAAAAGACGCTGAAAGTCTGGCAATCGACATCTTAACATTTCTTACGGGTATTTCCTCTAGGGACGGTGAAAAATTCCCCGTACTTCGTAAAGCGGTACGCTCCGTTACCCAGAGCGACAGTCGGGGCTTGCTCCATGTGATAGACGAGCTACGCCGTGAAGATACGCCCATATCAAGAAATATCGCAGACCATATCGACAGCTTCACGGACTACGACTTTGCACATCTGCTGTTTTCAGACGGTACGGTGGAAAATGCAATCAGCCTTGATAACCAGCTCAATATCATTCAAGTAGCCGACCTTGTACTGCCAGATAAGGACACAACCTTTGAGGAATACACGACTATTGAATTATTGTCGGTGTCTATGCTGATTGTGATTAGTACCTTTGCACTCGACTTCATTCACAGCGACAGAAGCATTTTTAAGATTGTAGACCTTGATGAAGCGTGGGCGTTCTTAAATGTAGCACAAGGCGAAACTTTATCAAATAAGCTGGTTCGTGCTGGACGTGCTATGCAGGCAGGCGTTTATTTTGTTACACAATCTTCTGGGGACGTGTCAAAAGAAAGTCTGAAAAACAATATCGGCTTGAAGTTTGCCTTTCGTAGTACCGACTTGGGCGAGATAAAGCAGACCTTAGAATTTTTCGGTATTGACAAGGACGACGAAAACAACCAGAAACGGCTTCGTGATTTGGAGAACGGACAATGCTTATTGCAGGACTTATACGGGCGTGTCGGTGTGGTACAGATACACCCAGTTTTTGAAGAACTGCTACACGCCTTTGATACCAGACCGCCCGTACAGAGAAATGAGGTGGAGTGATGAAAGAAAGGATAAAAGGTGCGTTCACAAAAAGGAGGATACTTCACTTTCTCAAAACGGCTCTGTTCGTGGTGGCACTCTCCCTTATCCTGCTTTCACTTTTGGGGACGGTGGCTCATGCAACGGGACTTGTAGACGATACTATCAATGCAGAAAATCTTTACTCAAAATATCCGCTATCTAACTACCAGCTTGATTTTTATGTGGATAATAGCTGGTCGTGGTTGCCGTGGAACTGGCTGGACGGCATTGGAAAATCGGTACAGTACGGGCTTTACTGCATTACCAACTTTGTCTGGACGATAAGCCTTTATTTAAGCAATGCCACGGGCTATGTGGTGCAGGAAGCCTATAAACTTGATTTTATTAACGATATGGCAGACAGTATCGGAAAGAGCATACAGACCCTTGCAGGTGTAACCGAGAACGGCTTTTCTTCTACGGGCTTCTATGTTGGTTTCCTGCTTCTCATTATCTTAGTGGTGGGAATGTATGTTGCTTATACGGGACTGATTAAACGGGAAACCAGCAAGGCACTTCACGCTGTTATCAACTTTGTGGTGGTGTTCGTGCTGTCCGCTTCGTTTATTGCCTACGCTCCCGACTACATCAAGAAGATAAATGAATTTTCATCAGACATCAGTACCGCTTCTTTGGACTTGGGAACAAAAATCATGCTCCCCAACTCCGACAGCGAGGGCAAGGACAGCGTGGACTTGATACGGGACAGCCTATTTTCTATTCAAGTGGAACAGCCGTGGCTACTTCTGCAATTCGGTAACAGCAACATAGAAGAAATCGGGACAGACCGTGTGGAAGCTCTGGTATCAGTAAGTCCAGAGGACGAGGACGGAAAGACCAGAGAGGAAGTCGTGAAAATAGAAATCGAGGATAACGACAATAATAATCTGACGATACCGCAGGTGGTAAACCGTTTAGGTATGGTGTTCTTCCTCTTGTTCTTCAACTTGGGGATAACGATATTTGTATTCTTGCTTACGGGCATGATGTTGTTTAGCCAGATACTTTTTATTATTTTTGCAATGTTTTTACCTATCAGCTTTCTACTTTCCATGATACCCAGCTATGAAAGCATGGCAAAGCAGGCAATCGTAAGGGTGTTTAATACCATAATGACACGGGCAGGAATAACGCTCATTGTAACAGTGGCGTTCAGTATTTCCAGTATGTTTTATAACATTTCCACAGATTACCCGTTTTTCATGGTGGCGTTCTTGCAGATAGTATGTTTCGCAGGTATCTATATGAAGCTGGGCGACTTAATGAGTATGTTCTCTTTGAACGCTAACGACAGTCAAAGCATGGGACGAAGAATTTTCCGCAGACCGTATCTATACTTGGCACATAGGGCTAGGCGTATGGAAAGACGGCTTGCTGGTGCGGTTACTGCTGGTGGTGTTGCTGGTGCGGTGGCTGGTAGTTCTGTTGCTGGCAAAAGAGCTGAAAGAAAAAATACAGCTTCTAAAGAAAATCGGGGCAATACCACTTCCAGCATGGGACAGCGTGCAGGCTCAAAGGTGGGTGCTGTCTTAGATACGAAAAATAAAGTGAAAGACAAGGCAAATGCTGTCAAAGAAAACATCAAGGATATGCCGACACAGACCGCTTATGCGGTGTATTCCGCAAAGGAAAAGGCAAAGTCCAGCGTGTCCGACTTCAAGCGTGGCATGGTGCAGGAACAGCAGTCCAGACAGACGGGACGATTGGAAAAGCAGGAACAGCATAGGCAGAATATCGCTGACAAGCGTATGGAGCTTCAAAAGGCACAAGAAGCAAGGCAGGCACAGCGAAAGGCTGACGGATCAGCGACAACGGGAGCTACCCGTCCCCATGAGCGACCAGCCACAGCTTCAAGCGTTTCAAAGACGGGTGCTGAAAAAATGCAGGAAGTCAAACGTCCTGCCACAGCGACCACTTCAAAGATAAGTGAGCCAGTCAAAGCAAATGTTATCAAAGAGCGTCCGCTATCTTCTGGTGCTTCTGATAGAAAAGCGACCCAACCTGCACAGCCAGTACATAGGCAGAATGTAGAAAAAGTGGTATCGCAGGAAACACGCCAGAATGACACGAAAGACCGCAGGACAAAGGTTCAGCAGACGCAAACCGTCCAAAAGAACCAGCAGACCAAAGAGAAAAACCGAAGCCTTGTAACAAAGAAAGGACAGAAGAAAAAATGAAACTGAAACATATCGCTCTCATTGGCAGTCTGTTTCCTATCCTATTTTCTCTGGTGCTTTTCTTTGGGGTGTTGATTAGTGCGGACAGCGACGACGAGAACAGCAACTTTTCTTCTGGCATTACGGGTATGAATTTATCCGCAGAAGTTTTGAAACATCAGCCTATGGTGGAAAAGTACGCCAGAGAAAACGGTATCTCCGAGTATGTCAATGTGCTATTGGCTATCATTCAAGTAGAAAGTGGTGGTACAGCAGAAGATGTTATGCAGAGTTCAGAAAGTCTTGGCTTACCGCCCAATTCTTTAGATACGGAAAGCTCAATCAAGCAGGGGTGTAAATATTTTGCGTCCCTGCTTTCTTCCTGCCAAAATCAAGGTATCGACGATTTGAATGTAGCGATACAGTCTTATAACTATGGCGGTGGTTATGTGGGATATGTGGCAGGAAAAGGAAAGAAACACACTTTTAATCTTGCGGAAAATTTTGCCCGTGAGAAATCGGGTGGAAAGAAAGTAACCTATACCAACCCGATAGCTGTTGCGAAGAACGGGGGCTGGCGGTATGGCTATGGAAATATGTTCTATGTTGAATTAGTCAATCAGTATTTAACTGTTTCGCAGGTATCGGGAGAGCTGGCACAAAAGGTAATGAATGAAGCGTTGAAATATCAAGGCTGGAAGTATGTATATGGCGGTAGCAATCCCAACACTTCTTTTGACTGTTCGGGATTGACGCAATGGTGTTATGGAAAAGCTGGTATCTCCTTACCGAGAACGGCACAAGCACAGTATGACGCAACCCAACATCTTCCACTCTCGCAGGCAAAGGCTGGGGACTTGGTATTTTTCCATTCCACCTATAATGCTGGTTCGTATGTAACCCACGTTGGTATTCTCGTTTCGCCGACACAGATGTACCATGCAGGCAACCCGATAGGATATGCAGACCTAAGTAGTAGTTACTGGCAACAGCACTTAATCGGTGCAGGACGAGTAAAACAATAGAAAGGACTTGAAAATATGTTTAAGAAGAATAAGAAACAGACAGAAACTATCAAAGAACCAAAAGAAAAAAAGGTGCGTACTGTTAAGGTAGGCACACATAAGAAAGCCGTGATTGCGTTGTGGGTGGTACTTATTGCAAGCGTGAGCTTTGGGGTGTATAAGAATTTTACTGCTATCGACCAGCACACGACCCACGAAAAAGAAATCATTGAACTTCGCTTGCAGGACACCAACGGGATAGAAAATTTCGTGAAGAATTTTGCGAAGTCCTATTACACATGGAATAACAGTAAAGAAGCGATTGAATCAAGGACGCAGGCAATCAACGGTTATCTGACAAAGGAATTGCAGGACTTGAATGTTGATACCATTAGAACGGATATACCGACCAGCTCCACAGTTACAGATGTGATTGTATGGAGTATCGAACAATCGGGAACGGACACTTTTTCTGCTACTTACGAAGTAGATCAGCAGATAAAAGAGGGAGAAAAGACAAGCAATGTGAAAGCAACCTATACCGTAAAAGTCCATATAGACGCTGACGGGGATATGGTAATCGTTCAGAACCCTACCCTTGCACCAGCAATCGAAAAATCAGACTATGAGCCTAAGACACCAGAAGCAGACGCAAGTGTAGACGCTGATACCGTGAATGACGCTACCGCATTTCTGGAAACATTCTTTAAGCTCTACCCGACAGCTACGGAAAAAGAGCTTGCCTATTATGTATCGGGAAATGTGCTTGAACCTATCGGCAGGGACTATCTTTATTCTGAACTGGTAAACCCTATCTTTACAAAGGACGGGGACAATGTGAAAGTCAAGGTAGGCGTGAAATTCCTTGATAATCAGACAAAGGCGACGCAGATATCGCAGTATGAACTTGTGCTACATAAGGATAGTAACTGGAAGATCGTAGGATAAATTATATAGCGTGCATTTCCTAAATGAGATTTGCACGCTTCACTTTCTGTACAAACACCATATAACACTTGACAACAGCGTTACTCTGTTATATACTGTTTATACAGAAAGGAGCTGTGAGATGAAAATTATTATAAACCATTCTTCAATGATACCTATTTACGAGCAAATAGTAGAACAAGTTAAAGCTTTAATTCGGAATGGAAAATTAAAAGAAAATGATAATCTTCCGTCTGTTCGTTCTCTTGCAAAAGAATTAAAAATAAGTGCTCTAACTGTGAAAAAAGCATATGATAGCTTGGAAAACGAGGGGTTTACGGTAACAATTCATGGAAAAGGAACATATGTTACTGCTACAAATACAGAGCTTTTATTAGAGGAACAGAAAAAGGAATTAGAAAGTGATTTAGAACGAGTTATTCAAAAAGGCAGATGTTACGGTATCAGTGATGAAGATATAAAAAAACTATTTGAGTTAATTTTGGAGGGTTAGATATGTTAAAAATTGAGCATTTGAAAAAAAGTTATGAAAACTTTTCGCTTGATTGTTCTCTTGAAGTAAAGAAAGGTCATGTAACTGGTTTGATTGGTCAAAATGGTGCAGGAAAAAGCACAACATTTAAAGCTATTTTAGGGCTAATTTCCTTTGATAGTGGAACTATCAATATTCTTGGAAAGTCATTACAAGATTTTACTGCAAAAGACAAGCAAGATTTGGGAGTAGTTCTTTCGGACTCTGGCTTTAGTGGATATTTAACAATCAATGATATTATTCCTATTATTGATAATTTATATCAAAATTTTGATAAATCATTTTTTATAGAACAAGTTAAAAAGTTTCAGCTTCCACGAAATAAAAGAATAAAAGATTTTTCAACTGGTATGAAAGCGAAAGTAAAAGTCTTAGTTGCTGTTTCACACAATGCAAAGTTGTTAATTCTTGATGAACCAACGGCGGGATTAGATGTAATAGCTAGAGATGAATTGTTAGAAATGCTAAGAGATTTTATAGAAAAAGGCGAAGAACGCTCTATTTTAATTAGTTCTCACATTTCCAGTGATTTAGAAACTTTATGTGATGACCTTTATATGATACATCAAGGAAAAGTAATTATGCACGAAGATACTGATGTTTTACTAAGCGATTATGCACTACTTAAAGTTGATGAAGAAGAATATTCCAAATTAGATAGACAATATATTTTACGTACAAAAAAAGAAAGCTATGGATATAGTTGTTTAACTAATCAAAAACAATATTATGCTGAAAATTATCCTCAAATGGCGATTGAAAAAGGAAATATAGACGAAGTAATAACAATGATGATTAGAGGTGTTGAATAATGAAAGGTTTATTGATTAAAGATTTTAAATTGCTGAAAGGACAGAAAAACTTCTTTATGACTATTACTGCTATATCTATAATAATGATAATAGTATCTCCGGGGACTTCGTTTCCGATTGGTTTCTTAGGTTTTGTGGGGGCATTATTCTCATTGAGTTCAATTAGCTATGATGAATTTGATAATGGAAATGCTTTTTTATTTTCTTTACCGATAACACGAAAAGATTATGTACTGGAAAAATATATTTTTGGATTGATTTCAGGAATAATGTTTTTGTTGTTGGGAACTGTTATTAGTTTAGTTGTTATTGGTATTACAAAAACAGGCAGTTTTAATGAAATTTTTTTAACAGCAGGTTCTTTATTTCCTACTATTTTATTGATTTTATCAATCATGCTTCCTTTTATCTTGAAATTTGGTGGAGAAAAAGGAAGAATTGCTATCATAGGTGTAATGGGATTTATATTTGTTATAGGACTGCTTCTTATAAAAACTACTGAATATTTAGGAATAGATTTATATGTCTTAATAAATAAATTACCTAAATTTGAACCACTAGTATATATAATATTAT
>OHBW01000597.1_pt1 | contig 16483 bp, 19 predicted proteins | sample 1577411 | NCBI WGS metagenome assembly OHBW01 (sample SAMEA3879534, study PRJEB24766) | human gut metagenome | biome: human-associated habitat; feature: feces | place: USA | collected 1985/1987 | reverse complement strand
CAGCAAGACCACCGCCGTGCGCATCATCCCCGTGGAGGGGGCCGATGTGGGCGACATGGTGGAGATGGGCGGTCTGCTGGGCTCCGCGCCGGTGATGCCGGTACACGAGGCGTCCAGCGCCGACTTTATCGCCCGCGGCGGACGCATCCCTGCGCCGCTGCAGAGCCTGAAAAACTGATGGTACGGGCGGCGAAAGAGCAGGATCTGCCCCACATCCTGACCATTTACAACGTGGCGCGGCGGTATATGCGGGCGCACGGCAACACCGCCCAGTGGGTGAACGGCTACCCGTCGGAGGAACTGCTGCGGCAGGATCTGGCGGCGGGACAGCTGTACGTGCTGGAGGACGGAGGCGGCGTGTACGCCGTGTTCGCCTTCATTCTGGGCGAGGACCCGACCTACCGGTGCATCCAAGGCGCGTGGCGGGACGACAGTCCCTACGGCACCATCCACCGGCTGGGCAGCGACGGCAGCCATCGCGGTGTGTTCGCGGAGACGGCGGCCTGGGCGGCCACGCAGTGCGGCCACCTGCGAGCGGACACACATGCGGCCAACGATACCATGCAGCGGTGCATGGAGCGGGCGGGCTTTGTGCAGTGCGGCGTCATCCATGTGGCGGACGGTACGCCGCGGCTGGCCTATGAACGGACAACGAAATGAGGAGGAACGATGATGGACCCTATCTTTGAGATCGAGCTGGAGGATTGCCCTGTCTGCCGCGGCGTCGGCGCCATGCAGGTTGAGCAGGGCTGGAGTGTCTCCGTGTGCTGCATGGACTGCGGCGCCGAGACCGCCCATGCGGAGTATCATACGCCGGAGGAGCGGCTGGAGGCCGCCCGTCAGGCTGCCTACCTGTGGAACATCGGCAAGGTGATACACACCGGCATGTGTGACTGATTCCCACGCAAAAAACGCGCAAGTGAGAGCACTTGCGCGTTTTTCCTTTGGCTGATACAATACAGAAAAAGCTTCCGGGAGGAACACAGTATGATTCGTGAGATCTGCAGGGATGAGACGTTTCTCGCCCAGAAGGCCGCCCCCGCCACGGCGGATGATCTGGCCACAGCCCAGGACCTGCTGGACACCCTGACCGCCCACAAGGACGGCTGCGTCGGCATGGCGGCGAACATGATTGGCGTCCGCAAGCGCATCATTGCGGTGATGGCGGGGAAAACCGTGCTGGTGATGCTTAACCCGGTCATCACGGATCGCCAGATTCCCTTCGCAGCGCAGGAGGGGTGCTTGTCGCTGGACGGCGAGCGCCCGTGTTTGCGGTATCAGCAGATTTTGATGGAATATCAGGATGAGCAGCTGCAGCGGCATGTGCAGCGGTTCTCTGGTTTCACCGCGCAGGTGATTCAGCATGAGGTGGATCATTTGGAAGGCATCATTATTTGAGGTGAGGACATGACTATCACACAAACGCTCTGTCAGGAGTTCCAAACCGCCCCGTGGCAAATCGACGCCGTCATTCGCCTGCTTGACGAGGGCTGCACACTGCCGTTTATCGCGCGTTACCGCAAGGAACAGCACGGGTCGCTGGATGACCAGAAGCTGCGTGAAATCAGCGAACGGCTGACGGCGCTGCGGGCGCTCGAAGCGCGTCGGCAGGAAATCAGTGAAAGCCTACAAAAGTTAGATGTCTGGACGGAGAAGCTGCAAAGCGACCTCGATGCTGCCGCGACATTGGCGCAATTGGAGGATATTTATCGCCCGTACCGCCCGAAGCGCCGTACCCGCGCGTCCATTGCCAAGGAGAAGGGGCTGGAGCCGCTCGCGAACGCGCTGATGCTCCAGCAGCGGAACATGATGGCGCCGGAAACCATCGCCCTGCGCTATGTGAACGCGGAGAAGGGCGTCGAAACGGCGGAGGATGCCCTGCAAGGCGCGATGGATATTATCGCCGAGGTCGTCAGCGACGATGCCGCCGTCCGCACGAAGCTCAAAACGTACTACCATCAAACGGCGATGGTCGCGACGGTCGCGGCGAAAGACGAGGACAGCACCTACCGCATGTACTACGACCACCGTGAGCCGCTGCGCCTGATGCCGTCGCATATCGTCGCGGCCTATGAGGCGGGCAATATGGAGCGGCTGGCCGAGCTGAAGGTCAACCTCTGCATGGAATGCGGCTGCTGCTCGTTCGGCTGCCCGGCGCATAGGCCGCTCGTGCAGACCAATAAGCTCGCAAAGGCGAAGCTCGCCGCATGGCGCAAGGCGCAGAGCGAAAAGCTCGATGCAAAGAAGGAGGCCGTCAAATGAAGCTTGTGATCTCCGCTTCCCCGCATATCGATTCCGGCGCAACGACCCGGAAGATCATGGGCGACGTGCTCATCGCCCTGTGTCCTGCATTGATCGCGGCCATCGTGATCTTCGGCTGGCGGGCGCTGCTGGTAACGGCGGTGTGCGCCGCAGCCTGCGTATTTTTCGAGTGGGGCTTTGAATGGCTCTGCCATAAGGAATCCACCATCGGCGATCTGTCCGCCGTGGTGACGGGCGTCATTCTGGCGTATAACCTACCGGTGTCCATCCCGCTGTGGCAGGCCGTGTTCGGCTGCCTCGTGGCCATCGTCGCCGTCAAGCAGCTCTTCGGCGGCATCGGCAAGAACTTTGCCAACCCCGCGTTGGTAGGCCGTATCGTCCTGTTCCTCTCGTTCTCCAAGACCATGACGGCGTGGGTCTTCCCGGACGCCGTTTCGTCAGCCACGCCGCTGGCGCAGCTGGCCGCAGGGCAGAAGCCGGAACTTCTGACGCTCCTGCTCGGCAATCACGGCGGCTGCATCGGCGAGACGTGCGCGCTGGCGCTGCTGCTCGGCGGGGCGTATCTGCTTATCCGCGGCGTCATTACCTGGCAGACGCCGGTGTGCTTTGTAGGAACTGTTTTTGTGCTGTCCCTTGTTCTGGGACAGGATGCGCTGCGGCAGGTGCTCTCGGGCGGTCTGCTTCTGGGTGCGTTCTTCATGGCAACCGACTATGTGACCGCCCCGCAGACCTATTGGGGCCGGGCGCTGTTCGGCATCGGCGCAGGACTGCTCACCTGCCTCATCCGCTTCTACGGAAGCTACGCCGAGGGCGTGTCGTTCGCCATCCTCTTTATGAACATTCTCACGCCGTATCTGTCCAGATGGACGCAGAGCAAGCCGCTGGGAGGTGCGAAGGCATGAAAAACACGAAAGAAATTCGAAAATCCATCGTCGTTCTGGTCATGATCTGCCTGCTCACGTCCGCGGCGCTGGCTGTTGTGAACCACTTTACCGCGCCCGTCTCCAAGGCGAACGCGGAGGCCAGAGCCGAGCAGGCGCGGCTCGACGCCGTGCCGGACGCGGCCTCCTTTGCGCCGGTCGAAGCAACTCTTCCGGAGGAGGTCGTCAGCGCCTACACCGCGCTGGATGCGTCCGGAAGCCCCATGAGTTATCTCTTTACCGTCGAGGGCAAGGGCTTCGGCGGCACGATCCAGGTGATGTGCGTCATCGGTACCGACGGTTTGATCCGCGCCTGCCGCACGATGGATGTCTCGTCCGAAACAACGACGCTCGGCGGCCAGACGGCAAACGAGAGCTACACCGGGCAGTATACCGGGCAGGACGCCTCGCTTTCCGGCGTGAGCGCCATCTCCCACGCAACCATCACATCGAATGCCTATCGCGGCTGCGTGGAAACTGCGTTTGAAGCATATGCGATTGTAAAGGGGGCGCAGAAATGAGTAAATTACAGAATTTCCTGAAGGGCCTGATCAAGGAGAACCCGGTGCTCGTCCTCGTGCTCGGCACGTGCCCGACGCTGGCCATCTCCACGTCGGTCATTGCGGCCTTCGGCATGGGCATTGCGGCAACCGCCGTTCTGATCCTGTCCAACATGGCCATTTCCGCCATCCGCAAAATCGTCCCCGACCCGGTGCGCATCCCGTGCTATATCGTCGTGATCGCGGGCTTCGTCACGGTCGTCGAGCTGGTCATGGAGGCGTATGCCTTCAGCCTGTATCAGTCTCTGGGCGTGTATCTGTCGCTGATCGTTGTCAACTGCATCATCCTCGGCCGGGCCGAGATGTATGCCAGCAAGCACGGTGTTGTGGATTCCGCCATTGACGGCGCGGGCATGGGCCTCGGCTTCACGCTTGCCATCTGCGCCATGGCCGCCATCCGCGAAACGCTCGGCTGCGGCACGTTCTGCGGCCTGCCCGTGCCGTGGTTCCATGAAAACCCCATCGGCATTCTGACCATGGCCCCCGGCGGCTTCTTCGTGTTCGGCTGCATGATCGCGCTCATCAATAAGATCTCCAAGGGCAAGGCTATCAAGAAGAAGGAATTCGGCTGTGCTGGCTGCCCGGGCTGCGGCAAGGGCGCCTGCGAAGGAAAGGAGGCGGCTGCAAAATGAAGACCATGATCCTCGTCATTCTGACCGCCGCGATCACGAACAACTATGTGCTCGTCAAGTTCCTCGGCATCTGCCCCTTCCTCGGCGTATCCAAGAAGCTCGATCAGGCGACCGGTATGTCGCTGGCCGTTATCTTCGTCGAGGTGCTGGCCACCGCCGTCACCTGGCCGATCTATCATTTTCTGCTCGCGGGCAAGGTAGACTTTACTTACATGGAGACGGTCGTCTTCATTCTGGTCATTGCGGCCCTCGTCCAGCTGGTCGAGATCGTCCTCAAGCGCTATGTGCCCGCGCTGCATAAATCCCTCGGCGTCTATCTGCCGCTCATCACGACGAACTGCGGCGTGCTGGGCGTGACGATGAACGTCATTTCCGACGGCATGAACTACGGCGAAGCGCTTCTGACCGCGCTTGGCTGCGGCCTTGGCTTCTTCCTGGCGATGGTGCTGTTCTCCGGCGTCCGGTCGCGCGTGGCCGAGGCGGAGCCGCCCAAGAGCTTTGAGGGGCTTCCCATCACGCTCGTCTCGGCGGCGATCGTATCCCTGTCATTTTTCGGCCTGACCGGTATCATCGACCGGCTGTTCGGCTAAGGAGGGCGCGGTTATGATGGAAATTCTGATCCCGATCCTGGCCGTGACTGTGATCGGCCTCATCTGCGCGGTCGGCCTCGCCGTGGCGTCGAGCGTCATGGCGGTCAAGGAGGATACGCGCTTTACCGAAATTCGTGCCTGCCTGCCCGGCGCAAACTGCGGCGCGTGCGGCTACACCGGCTGCGACGGCTATGCAAAGGCCCTGCTGGAGCCCGGCACGAAGACAAACCTCTGCGTTCCCGGCGCGGATGCAGTCGCGGCGCAGATCGCGGCGCTGCTCGGTGTGGAGGCTGAGGACGTTGTGGAAAAGATCGCCGTTGTGCAGTGCGCGGGAACGTGCGAGGCTACAAGCGTCAAGGCTGACTACCGGGGCATCCCCTCCTGCGCGGCGGCGAAGCTGTTCTACGGCGGCAACGGCAGCTGCATCTTCGGCTGCATGGGCTTCGGCGACTGCGCCAGAGCCTGCCCGAAAAACGCCATCTCCATGCAGGACGGCATTGCCTGCGTTGATCATACGGAATGCATCGGCTGCGGCATCTGCGCGCAGACGTGTCCGCAGAAGATCATCGAGATCGTGCCGGATATCATCCGCACGGAGGTGCTCTGTTCGAGCTATCACAACGGCCCGTACACCAAAAAGGTCTGCTCCTCCGGCTGCATCGGCTGCCATAAGTGCGAAAAGACCTGCCCGCAGGGCGCCATCACCGTCGACAATTTCCTTGCCCGCATCGACTGGGACAAGTGCACTGCCTGCGGCGCGTGCGCCAGCGTCTGCCCGACCGGCGCAATGGTCTACGGCGATTTCTCCGGCGCATCCAGAGTCCAGCCTCTTAAGAAAAACTGCGGTGCATCGTAACCCTCTTGACAAACGTAAAGCGCCTGCGGCAAAATGCCGCAGGCGCGTCAATTTTTTATGGATGGGTTCAGCCCTTGAGCTTGTCGAAGAAGCTCTTGCGCTTGGGCTGGCCGTCGTCGCCGACGGAGGATTCGAGCTGCTTGAGCAGCTCCTTCTGCTCCCGCGTGAGCTTTGTCGGCGTTTCAACGACGACGGTGACGAACTGGTCGCCGCGCGTCTTGTAGCCGACATAGGGAATGCCCTTGCCGCGCAGGCGGAAGGTCGTGCCGGTCTGCGTGCCCTCGGGGATCTGATAGCGCACCTTGCCGTCGAGTGTGGGCACCTCGATGGACGCGCCGAGCGCGGCCTGCGTGAACGAAATGGGCATCTGGCACATGACGTTCGCGCCGTCACGCGTGAAGATCGGGTGCTTGCGCACGGAAACGGTCACGAGCAGATCGCCGTTCGGGCCGCCGTTCGAGCCGGCATTGCCCTCGTCGCGCACGCGGAAGGACTGGCCGTCGTCGATGCCGGCAGGAACCTTGACGCGGATGGTCTTCGTGTGGCGCACCTTGCCCTTGCCCCGGCAGGCGGTGCAGGGGTCGGTGATGATGGTGCCGCTGCCGCCGCACTTCGGGCACGGCTGATTGGACTGCATGGTCATGCCCATGAAATTCTGCTGGGTGCGCACGGTGCCGGTGCCGTGGCAGTACGTACAGGTCTGGGGGCTCGTGCCCTCCTTTGCGCCGCTTCCATGGCAGGTGCTGCACGTTTCGATGCGGGAGAAGGTGATCTCGCGCTCACAGCCGAAAGCCGCGTCCTCAAAGCTGATCTCGATCTCGCTGACGACGTTCTGGCCCTTCGCCGGGCCTCTTCTGCGGCCGGACGACGACGCGCCGCCGCCGAAGAAATCGCCGAAGATATCGCTGAAATCCCCGAAGCCGCTGAAGCCGCCGCCTCCAAATCCGCCGAAGCCCGCGTTCGGATTGAAATTCGGGTCGACGCCCGCGAAGCCGTACTGGTCGTACCGGGCCTTTTTATCGACGTCGGACAGGACCTCATACGCCTCGTTGATCTCCTTGAACTTTTCCTCGGCGGTCTTGTCGCCGGGGTTCTGATCGGGGTGGTATTTCATGGCCAGCTTGCGGTAGGCCTTTTTGATCTCGGCGTCGGACGCGTTTTTCTCGACGCCCAGCACCTCGTAATAATCTCGTTTGTTCTGATCTGCCATACTATCTCACCTCAGATTCGGTGGGTAACAGCCGATAGGGGCGGTCACGCCGCCCCTGTCAAGCTGTGCTTCACGAATTAGTTGTCCTTGACCTCTTCGTAGTCCGCGTCGACGACGCCGTCGTCATTGCCGCCCGCCTGCTGGCCGGCCTGACCGGCGTTCGGGCTGGCATTCGGCTCGCCCTGCGGGGCCGCGTTCTTATAGAGCTTCTCGGACACGGCGTAGAACGCCTTCTGGACCTCCTCGGTCGCAGCCTTGATGGCGGCGAGGTCGGTGCCCTTCTGGGCGGTCTTCAGCTTTTCAATGGCTTCCTTGACGGGGGCCTTCTCAGCCTCTGTGACCTTGTCGCCCATCTCGTTCAGGGTCTTTTCGGACTGGTAGATGATCTGGTCGGCGTTGTTGCGGGTGTCGACCTCGTCCTTGCGGGCCTTATCCTGCGCCGCATACTGCTCCGCTTCGCGGACAGCCTTGTCGATATCCTCCTTCGAGAGGTTCGAAGAAGCGGTGATGGTGATCTTCTGCTCGGCGCCGGTGCCGAGATCCTTCGCGGAGACGTTCACGATGCCGTTGGCGTCGATGTCGAACGTGACCTCGATCTGCGGAACGCCTCTGGGCGCCGGAGCGATGCCGGTCAGCTGGAACACACCGAGCGTCTTGTTGTCGGCTGCCATCTCACGCTCACCCTGCAGGACATGGACCTCAACGGAGGTCTGGCTGTCAGCGGCGGTAGAGAAGACTTGGCTCTTCTTGGTCGGGATGGTGGTGTTGCGGTCGATCAGCTTGGTGAACACGCCGCCCATCGTCTCGATGCCGAGAGACAGCGGAGTGACGTCCAGCAGCAGCAGGCCCTTGACGTCGCCGCCAAGCACGCCGCCCTGGATCGCTGCGCCGACAGCCACGCACTCGTCGGGGTTGATGCCCTTGAAGCCTTCCTTGCCGGTCAGCTTCTTGACCTCATCCTGCACGGCCGGGATACGCGTCGAGCCGCCGACCAGAAGGACCTTGGAAATATCGTTGGCGGTCAGACCGGCATCGGCCATCGCCTGCTTGACCGGGCCTGCGGTCGCTTCGACCAGATGGGCGGTCAGCTCGTTGAACTTTGCACGCGTCAGCGTGACGTCCAGATGCTTCGGGCCTGTTGCGTCAGCGGTGATATACGGCAGGTTGATGTTCGTGGAGGTCACGCCGGACAGCTCGATCTTGGCCTTTTCGGCGGCTTCCTTCAGTCTCTGCATGGCGACCTTGTCGTTGGACAGATCGATGCCCTCTGCCTTCTTGAATTCGGAAACGAGGTAGTTCATGACGCACTCGTCGAAATCATCGCCGCCGAGGTGGGTGTTGCCGTTGGTGGCAAGGACTTCGATAACGCCGTCGCCGATGTCCAGAATGGAGACATCGAACGTGCCGCCGCCGAGGTCGTAGACCATGACCTTCTGGCTCTGCTCCTTGTCGACGCCGTAGGCAAGCGCCGCAGCCGTCGGCTCGTTGATAATACGCTTGACATCGAGGCCGGCGATCTTACCGGCGTCCTTGGTCGCCTGACGCTGCGCGTCGGTGAAGTAAGCGGGAACGGTGATAACAGCCTCGCTGACGCTTCCGCCGAGGTAGGCTTCGGCGTCCGCCTTGAGCTTCTGCAGGATCATCGCGCTGATCTCCTGCGGGGTGTACTTCTTGCCGTCGATCTCGACTTTATAGTCGCTGCCCATCTCGCGCTTGATCGAAGAGATCGTGCGGTCGGGGTTGGTGATGGCCTGACGCTTTGCGACCTGACCGACCATGCGCTCGCCGGTCTTACTGAACGCGACGACGGACGGGGTGGTGCGGTTGCCTTCGGCGTTGGGGATAACGACGGCTTCGCCGCCCTCCATCACAGCCACACAAGAGTTGGTCGTACCAAGATCGATACCAATAACTTTAGACATAATGTTGTCCTCCTAAGATCTATCTTAATTTTTTTGTTAACGAAATAAATTTATCATTTCGCGCTTCCGCGCGGAATTTGCACTTTAATTGGCCACTTTTACAATGGCAAATCGCAGCACCTTATCGCCCAGCGTAAAGCCCTGCTGCAAAACCTCCACCACGGTGTTTTCCCCGTAGCTTTCGTCCTCAATGTGCATGACGGCGTTGTGCTTTTCGGGATCAAAGGGCTGCCCCACGGCGTCCATTGTTTCAACGCCCAGCTTCTTGAGGCTCTCCTTGAACTGGTTGAACACCATCTCAAGGCCCTTGCGGTGGGGCGATTCCTCGTCGCCGTACTGGGCAAGGCCACGCTCTAAGTTATCGTAAACGCCCAGCAGCGCCTTGACCGTGTCGATCTTCGCGTCGGTGTAAAGACTTTCCTTCTCCTTGGCGGTGCGCTTGCGGTAGTTGTCATATTCGGCGGCAAGGCGCAGGTATTTGTCCTGCTCGGCGGCGAGCGCCTTGGCAAGGCCTTCCATCTTCTCCATCTGCTCGCGCGTGACGGTGAAGATCTCCTGCTCCTCGGGGACTTCCGCGGTTTCCTCCTGCGGCGTCTCCGGCGTCTGGTTCACGTCCTTTTCCGGCGTGTTCTCCGCCGCGTTCTGCTTGTCGTTCTTAGCCATTTCTTACTCCTTATCTTCTTCCTTGGGCGGAAGCTCGTTCTTGCCGAACATCCGCGTCAGGCTGTCTGCAAAATAACTCAGCCGCGCCGTCACTGTGGCGTAGTCCATTCTCGTCGGACCCACCACACCGACGAGGCCGCGCATCCCGTCGCCGATATCGTAGCTGGCGACGACCACGCTCGTTTCCTTGAGCGCCTCGTTCACGTTTTCCGGGCCGATCAGAATTTTGAGCGGCGCGCCGTCGTCCGGCACGGGAAGCTCTTCCTTGTTGTCGACCAGGAAGGTCACAAGCTCGTGCGCCTTGTCTACGTCGCGGTACTCGGGCATCTTGAGGATCTGGCTCGCGCCCGCGGTCTCTACGCTGCGCTGCGCGCTCTGCTCGAGCATGCTGATCGCATACTCGACCGCCTTGGATACCACGAGAAACAGCTCCGGGGAAAGCTGCTCGGACAGGCTCATCAGCCTTGCGCTCATCTCGTCGGGCCCGCAGGCGGTGAAGTGGGCGTTCAAAAGCTCCTTGACGTCCGCAAGCCGCTGGGCATCAAACGGAAGATCCGAATGCTGGAGCTGGCTCTTCACGCGGTTGTCCTCGCCCATCATCACGACGATAAAGCTCTGCGCGTCCACGGCGATGAGCTCGAAGCGCTTGACGCTTGCCTCGCGCCGCCCGCCCGTCACGCTGTAAACGGGGTAATTGACAATGGAGGACACCATCTGCCCCGCCCGCGCGATCACACTATCCGTGCCGCCGAGCTTACTTTTGAGCTGCTCGTTGATCTCCTCCGCTTCTGCTTCGGAAACCTCGCGCTTTTCCATCAGTTCGTTGACGTACAGCCGGTAGCCCTTCGGGGAAGGGACTCTTCCGGCGGAGGTGTGCGGCTGCTCAAGGTAGCCCATTTCGACCAGATCCGCAAGCTCGTTGCGGATGGTCGCGGAGCTCACCGAACCGCCCATCTCCTCAGCCAGCGCCTTGGAGCCGACCGGCTCGGCCGCGGCGATGTAATCTTCGACCACGCGCTTGAGAATTTGCTTTTTGCGCTCCGTCAGATCCATACGCCGCGCTCCTTTCTCAGTTTTAGCACTCCTTTCCACCGAGTGCTAAACGCAGTGTACCACCGAGGTTTCCCGTTGTCAATAGTCCCCAGTGTAAACAGTTTGTGAACTACTCAAAAGCCGGGCGGCCTGCCGCTTTGGGACGCAAAAAAAGAAGAGGAACGCTCGCGCGTTCCTCTTCTTTTTCGTATTGCTTACTCCGCCTTGGGAGCCTCCGCAGCGCTTGCTTCGGCAGCTGCCTTGGCGGCAGCGGCCTTGCGCTCGGCGGCAGCCTTCTGCGCAGCCTTGAACTTTTCCTTCTCCTCGGGAGTCGGGACGGGCTCGATGGCATTGCGCGGGCAGGCCTTGGCGCACATGGTGCAGTTTCTGCACTTGTCGTAGTCGACGACGGCCACGTTGTTGACGACGTGGATGGCGTCGAACTTACAGGTCTTTTCGCACAGGCCGCAGCCGATGCAGGAGTTGGCGCACACCTTCGTGACGGCGGGGCCTCTCTCCTTGTTGGCGCAGTTGACGAAGACCTTCTGCTTGTAGGGCACCTCGACGATCAGCTTGCGCGGGCAGACCTCGCGGCAGGCGCCGCAGTCGGTGCACTTTTCCTTGTCGACCTCGGCAACGCCCTTTTCGTTGATGTGGATGGCATCGAACTGGCAGGCGGCCACGCAGGTGCCGTAGCCAAGGCAGCCGAAGGCACAGGCGGTGGGGCCGCCGGCGACCTTCGTCGCGGCCACACAATCGTGAAGACCGACATACTCAAAGCTCTTCACAGCGGCCTCGCCGCCGTTGCAGGTCACGTGAGCGACCATCTTTTCGCCGCTGGGGGCTTCCATGCCCATGATGGCGGCGATCTTCGCCGCGCCCTCCGCGCCGGCAGGCGCGCAGGCGTTGACGGGAGCCTTGCCGGCCAGAATGGCCTCGGCGCAGCCCGCGCAGCCGGGATAACCGCAGCCGCCGCAGTTCGCACCCGCAAGGCACTCCTGGATCTTGGGCAGGCGCTCGTCGACCTCGACCTCAAAGGCCTTGGCCGCAACAGACAGGACGAGGCCGAACACAACGGCGATCACGCCCAGCACGAGAACAGCAAAAATTACATTCATCATTTCTTCGTTTCCTCCTTACATGGGCCACACCTGCAGGCCGGAGAAGCCCATGAAAGCAAGGGCGATGAGGCCTGCGGTGATGAGCGCGATGGGGAAGCCTTCAAATGCCTTGGGATAGTCGGCAAACTCCAGACGCTCGCGCACCGTGGAGAAGAGGTAGATCGCCAGCAAGAAGCCAAGGCCGCCGGTGATGCCGTAAACCACGGACCCGATGAAGTTGTAGTCATTCTGCACGTTGAGCAGCACCACGCCGAGCACGGCGCAGTTGGTGGTGATCAGCGGCAGGTACACGCCGAGCGCGGTGTAGAGCGTCGGCATGGATTTTTTGAGGAACATTTCGATGAACTGCACGAGGCTCGCCACCACGAGAATGAAGGCGACGGTCTGCATGTAGTCAAGCCCCAGCGCAACGAGGAGCTTGTTCACGCCGAAGCAGAACGCCGAGGCAAGGCCCATGACGAACGTAACGGCGAGACCCATACCAACGGCCGTGTCGCTCTTTTTCGACACGCCGAGGAACGGGCAGATACCCAGGAACTGCGAGAAGATGAAGTTATTCGTCAAAATCGCGCCGAGGGAAATAGCAAGAAGTTTCGTGACACTCATTTATTTGCCCTCCGTTTCTTTCTTTTCCGCATGCTTCTTCTCGTTTTTGGCGAGCGCCCACTGCATGATGGCGATCAGCGTGCCGAGGCACAGGAAGCCGCCGACGGGCAGCGTGAGCATACCGGCAGGAACATAGGAAGAAGGCATGATCCGGATGCCGAGCAGCGTGCCCGCGCCCAAAAGCTCACGGAACGCGCTCAGGATCAGCAGCACCACCGTGTAGCCGATGCCCTGGCAGATGCCGTCCACCGCGGAGGCGGCAACGGAGTTCTTGCTGGCAAAGGCCTCGGCGCGGCCGAGGATGATGCAGTTGACGACGATCAGCGGAATGAACACGCCAAGGCTCTCGGCGATGTCAGGGAAAAACGCCTGCAGGCACAGATCAACGATCGTAACGAAGCCCGCGATGACGACGATGTAGCACGCGATACGCACTTCATTAGGAATGATTTTGCGCAGAAGGGAAATAAAGATGTTGGAAAGCGTCAGGATGATGAGAACGGAGATGCCCATGCCAAAGCCGTTTGCAACGCTCGTGGTGATGGCCATGGTGGAGCACATACCGAGCACCTGCACCAGAACGGGGTTTTGGTAGATCAGACCGTCTTTGAGCTGTTTGTTAAAATTCATAGATCGTTCCCCCTTTCTCAGTTCATGGCCTCAGCAGCGGCGAGGGCTGCGTTAACGCCCTTGGTCACGCCCTTGGTGGAGACCGTCGCGCCGGTGACGGCGTCGATGTTCTGCTTGACGACGAGCGTGCCCGCGCCGGACTTGCCGACGAACTGATCGAGCGCGCCGGTGCCGGCGGAGGTCGCTTCATTGTCGATGACCTTGGAGCCGATGCCCGCGGTCTCGGAAGCCTTGACGATGGAAACGCCGGTGACGGCGAGGTCGGCGTCCACGCCGACGATCATCTCGATGTTGCCCTGAGAGCCGCTTGCGGTGACCTTGAAGGCATAGCCCGCATTCTCGCCGCCGACGAGGATCTCATACATCTCCGTCAGCTTGCCGCCCTGGGCGTTCGCCGCGTCGATGACCGCCTGCGGGATCTCCTCGACGGGCGGGAACTCGCAGTCGGCCGCGGAGACGACCTTGGCGAGCGCTTCCTCGGTCTTCTGCCGGTTGATGGCCGCGATCTTGTCCGCGGTCAGCATGTTGGTCAGGCCCAGCAGCAGCGCGACGACCAGAGAGATCGCCGTCAGGGTACCTGCTACCTTGAAAATGAATTTACCTTCGATCTTCATTTCTTTGCCGCCTCCTTTGCCGCTTTCTTGTCCACGCCGAAGCGGGTGGGCTTGGTGTACTTGTCAATGATCCAGGTGCAGCAGTTCATCACAAGGATGGAGTAGCAAACGCCCTCGGGATAGGATCCGAAGTAGCGGATGAACACCGTGATGAGGCCGCAGCCGAGACCGAAGATGAGCTGGCCCTTCTTCGTGACGGGAGAGGTGACATAGTCGGTCGCCATGAAGAACGCGCCGAGGAACAGGCCGCCGCCGAGCACGTTGTAGAGCATCCACGTCAGCGCGTCGTTGCCCTGGGGGAAGAGGAAGGTGAGGATCGCCACGGTGCCGATATAGGCCACGGGGATCTGCCAGGAGATGACCTTGCGGAAGATGAGGTACAGTCCGCCGATGAGCAGCATCATCGCGGAGATCTCGCCCATGGAGCCGCCGATCTTGCCGATGAACATGTCAGACAGGCTGTACTGCGCGGTCAGCGCCTCGAACTCGCCGCCCTTCATCATGGCAAGCGGGGTCGCAGCGGTCACCACGTCGGCGCCGCCGAAGAGCGCAGCCTTGGCGCTCGGATCGATCCAGCTCGTCATCTGGCTGGTGTAGCACGCGACGAGCGCGGCACGGCCGGCGAGCGCGGGGTTCAGGAAGTTCTTGCCGAGGCCGCCGTAAAGCTGCTTGACGACAAAAATTGCAAAGAAGTTGCCAACGATCAGCATCCAGTACGGAAGCGTCACGGGGCTGACGAACGCCAGCAGCATACCGGTGACGGCAGCGGAGAGGTCGCCGACCGTCTGCGTCTTGTGCAGAAGCTTGCGGTAAAGCCACTCAAAGAACATGGCAGACGCCATGGAGACGACGACTGCGATCAGCGCGCGGAACCCGAAGCGGATCACGCTCATCAGCAGCGCGGGGCAGAGCGCGATGACCACGTCGAGCATGATCGAGCGCGTATCTTCATTGTTGCGGATATGGGGGTTGGAGGAAGCGATGAGCTTCAGACCCTTATAATCATTCAGCATCTCTTAAGCCTCCTTCTTTGCTTCTTCGGCAGCCTTGGCAGCCTCTGCCGCGGCCTTGGCCTTGGCGGCGGCTTCCTTGACCTTCTGCTTGCCGACCTTGAACGAATGCGTCAGGTGCAGTCTGCCGGGGCAGATGTAAGAGCACGCGCCGCACTCGATGCAGTCCATCACGTGGGCAGCCTCGAGATCCTCGATGCGGTTCTTCTGCACATATAAATAAAGGTACAGGGGCTCAAGGTGCATGGGGCAGGCCTCGACACAGCGGCCGCAGCGAATGCAGGTCGGGTCGGCGGAGACCTTGTTCTCATTGCCCGCAAACGCCAGCACCGCGCCCGTGCCCTTGGCAACGGGGAAATCGGCGGACGCCTGCGCCATACCCATCATCGGGCCGCCGGCGATGAGCTTGAACGTCTCGTCCTTCAGACCGCCGCAGGCATCGAAGAGGAGGGAGACCGGCGTGCCGATCGGGCACTCTAAGTTCTTCGGCTCCACAACGCCGCTGCCGGACACGGTAACGACCTTGCGCACCACGGGCATGCCGTCCTTGATGGCATGGTAGATGGCGATGGTGGTGTTGATGTTGAACACGGCGCAGCCGATGTTCGCGGGAAGACCTCCCGGGGGCACCTGCTTGCCGGTGATCGCCTGACAGAGCTGCTTTTCGCCGCCCTGCGGGTAGCGGCAGCGCAGCGATTCGACCACGACCGGAGCCTTCTGCTCGGCGATGACCTTGTTAAGGGCTTCGATGCCGTTTTTCTTGTTGTCCTCCACGCCGATGACGACCTTGTTCACGCCGAACATCTTGGCGAGGTAGCAGCAGCCGCCGATGATCTCAGCGGGACGCTCGAGCATCGCGCGATGGTCGCCGGTGATGTAGGGCTCGCACTCCGCGCCGTTGATGACGAGCTTCTCAATCGTCTTGCCCTTCGGGGGCGTAATCTTGACCTGCGTGGGGAACGTCGCGCCGCCCATGCCGACGATGCCGGCTTCGCGGACGATGGTCTGCAATTCCTGCGCGGTCAGCGTTTCCGGATGCTCCGCCGGATGCAGCTCCACCCAGTTGTTCTGGAAGTCATTCTCGATGACGACGGCGGACACCGTCGAACCATTCGCCAGCTCGACCGGCTCAATGCCGACGACCTTGCCGGAGACGGACGAATGCACCGGTGCGGACACAAAGCCGCCCGCTTCGCCAATCTTCTGACCCGCCAGCACCAAATCACCCTTCTGCACGATGGGCTTGCAGGGCGCACCGATATGCTGCGAGAGCGGAATCACCACGCGCGCAGGCGCGGGCAGCTCACGAATGGCATTGCCGCTGTTGACGGCCTTGCCGTTTACGCCCTCATGCGGATGCGTTCCGCCGGGAAACATGTGTTTGACAAACACAGAGAAAACCCCTTTCCAAATCCTTTTGCATCCCCTGCCGTGACAGCAGAAAACACATATTCAGACGGAATCCGTCTGAACAGGACACAATCACACGAAATCTATTATATCATATAACAAGGCATTTGGTACAGTGAAAAGTTTGACAAATGTCAGCCAAAGTTTTTTAGTCAATTTCACCATTAGCTATGACTAATATCTTCTTCCGGCAGATTCCCCGCCACATAGAGCATGTGCGCTGCGTGACTCATGGCACTGCCCTCGCTGCCGTCCGCGCCGCCGAGCATCCGCGCGACTTCGCTGATTCGTTCCTTGGGTGAAAGCAGGCGAACACTCGTATTCGTCCGCTCCCCTTCCACACGCTTCTCCACAAGAAACTGGTGCGCCGCCATCGCTGCAATCTGCGGCAGGTGCGTCACGCAGATAACCTGCCGCTTGCGCGCGATCAGCGCCATCTTCTCCG
>OHBW01000588.1_pt1 | contig 16636 bp, 16 predicted proteins | sample 1577411 | NCBI WGS metagenome assembly OHBW01 (sample SAMEA3879534, study PRJEB24766) | human gut metagenome | biome: human-associated habitat; feature: feces | place: USA | collected 1985/1987 | reverse complement strand
TTTTGCGGCGCACCCAAAATTTTTGATTGCTCAGTTGTCAATGCCTGTCATGGCCTGCAGCACCTCATACTGCTGCTCGTTCAGGCCCTTCTTCATGGAAAGTCCTTCCGTAATGTCGATATCGACCATTTGTCCGGCCCGCGCGCAGATCACGCGGTTGGTCTTGCCCTCGGCCAGCGCCTTGACCGCCTGATAGCCCATACGGCTTGCCATGACGCGGTCGCGCGCAGACGGCGTGCCGCCGCGCTGGATATGTCCGAGGATCGTCACACGCGGGTCAAGCCCCAGCTCCTCATGGATCCCCTTGCCGATCTCGATCGCGCTGCCCGCGCCTTCGGCAACAATGATCATGAAGTGCGTATTGCCGGCCAGACGCGCCTGCCGGATGCGGTCAATGACGTCACCGTCAAAATCAAGCGGCTTTTCCGGCACCAGAACCGCCGTTGCACCGGTGGCAAGCCCGACATAAAGTGCCAGATGGCCCGCGTTGCGGCCCATGACCTCAACGACGGAGCATCGCTCATGCGACTGCATCGTGTCGCGCAGGCGGTCGATGGCCTCGACAGCGGTATTCATAGCCGTGTCATAGCCGATGGTATAATCGGTGCAGACAATGTCGTTGTCAATCGTAGCCGGAACGCCGACGACCGAAATGCCCTGTTTTGCAAGCTCTACCAGTCCGCGGAACGAGCCGTCGCCGCCGATGGAGACAATGCCGTCCAACCCAAGCAGCTTGCAGGTCGCGGCGGCCTTTTTCTGCCCCTCCAGCGTGCGGAATTCATCGCTGCGCGCCGTATAGAGCATCGTGCCGCCGCGGTTGATGATATGCGCGACATTGCCGTTTTTCAGAACCATAAAATCGCCGTTGATCAGGCCGTTATAGCCGCGGCGGATGCCGACACACTCGATCCCCATATATGTGCACGCGCGCACAACAGAGCGGATGGCCGCATTCATGCCGGGCGCGTCGCCGCCGGAGGTCAGAACACCGATTCGTTTGACTGCATTTGCCATACAGGTACTTCCTCTCCATTAAAATCGCTTTCATCATACCCCAAAAAAGCAAAAATGTAAACAGGCAATCGCGCAGAATCGGCGGAGTTCTGTGAAAAATCAATCTTCAGGAAAAATTTATGTTTTCTTCGCCGCAGGTGTGCTATACTTACAATATATACATAAGGGAGGCGGGAGCTTGAACCAGACAGGAAGAATTCTGGAGGAAGTCAAAAAAGCAGTATGCGGAAAGGATCGCGTGCTGGTATGGGTGCTGACCGTGCTGCTCGCAAGAGGACACGTCTTATTGGAGGATATCCCCGGCGTCGGAAAGACGACCATGGCACTGGCCTTTTCCCGTGCACTGGGGCTGGAATATGGCCGCGTCCAGTTTACGCCGGACGTGCTGCCATCGGATATTACGGGTTATTCCGTCTACCAGAAGGAGACTGGTAAGCTGGTCTATCAGCCGGGCGCGGTGCTCTGCAATCTGTTTCTGGCAGACGAGCTGAACCGTGCGACCTCGCGCACGCAGTCTGCGCTTCTGGAGGCCATGGAGGAAGGCCAGGTCACGGTCGACGGCGTCAGCCATCCGATTCCTCAGCCGTTCATCGTCTTTGCCACGCAGAACCCAACCGGCGCTGCCGGTACGCAGCTGCTGCCGGATTCGCAGATGGACCGGTTCACCGTACGGCTGTCCATCGGATATCCCGCACCGGAGGATGAGCGCAATATGGTGCTCGCCCGGCAGGGCGTCAATCCACTGCAAACCGTCTGTCAGGTGCTTTCGCGCGACGAGCTGATCGCCATGCAGGACGAGGCCGCCGCTGTTTACATCAAGACCGAATTGATCGACTACATCGTCGCGCTGATCGACGCCACGCGGAAGCATCCGATGATCCTGCGCGGCGCAAGTCCTCGTGCGACGCTCTCTCTGACCGCGATGGCCAAGGCAGTCGCCTATGTCCAGCGGCGGGATTATGTGGTGCCGAAGGATATTCAGGTCACGTTCCCGCAGGTCATCGCGCACCGCCTGCTGCTGGCTCCGGAGGCCGGAGCGCGTCAGATCACGCCGGAGCAGCTGCTCGACGAGATCCTGCATCAGGTCCCGTCGCCAAGACTGTAAGGCTATGGTGAAAAACCGCATTCTTTACGGGCTGTTTCTACTCGCAGCCGTGATCTTTCACAGCTTTTATACCGGCTGGTTTTCGTTTTTCCTGCTGGTGTTCGCCGTGCTGCTGCCAGTTTTTTCGCTGCTCGTCAGCCTGCCGGCCATGCTCCGCGCTGCTTATGAAGCGGAGCTTCCGGCGCGCTGCTTCTGCGGGCAGACTGTGCAGTACCGGCTGACCGCCCGGCACATGGCAAAGCTTCCGGTATCCCGCTGCCGCCTGCGCCTGACGGTATCCGACGCCGTGGGCGGCGAGGTGCGCCAGCAAAGGCTGGAGCTTGCAGGGACGCTCGGCTTTGCGCTGCGCATTGATACGCGCCACGCAGGCGTGCAGACCTTTCAGCCCGGCAAGGGCCGCGTGTGCGACGCGCTGGGGCTTTTCAGCCTGCCGCTGCGCCTGCCGGACGCCTGCTCCATCGCCGTCGAGCCGGAGCCGCAGGAGCCGCCCGTGCTGCCGAACCTCAGCCATTTTCAGTACCGCTCCTATCATCCGAAGCCCGGCGGCGGCTTTTCCGAGATCCACGATCTGCGCGAATACCGCCCCGGCGACAGCCTGCATGAGATCCACTGGAAGTTGTCTGCCAAGACCGACAAGCTGATCGTCCGCGAGGCGGAGGAGCCGGATCTGGGTCTGGTTGTGCTGAGCTTCGACTTTTCCGGAACCCGCACGCAGCTGGACAGCACGCTGCGGCAGCTGCTGTGGCTTTCCGGCTGGCTGACCGAAAGGGAAGTGGCCCACCAGATCGACTGGATCGAGCCGGATTCGCTGGAGCCGCAGACAAAGTCCGTCAAAACGCCGGACGATCTGCGGGAGCTTTTGAACACGCTTTTGCAGACCCATCTGACCGGCAATACGCCCTCGCTTGCGTCCAGAGCCTACCCGCACGCGGATTGGCGCTATCATGTGCAGCCGGAGGAACAGGAGGTGCAGCAGGCATGAAACCGTCAAAATATACGTTCTTTACGTCCCTGCTCTGTGCCTCTGGTCTGTCTGCCGGGCTGTGCTTCTGCGTGATGACCTCGTTTGCCGTCCCGGCGGACGGCCTTTCGCTGGTATGCGCGTGCGTCCTTGCGGCGCTGCTCTTTTCCGCGCTGCTCCTGCTGCCGAAAAGCTGGATCTGGCTGCTGGCCATGGCTGCGCTTGCGGGCGGAGGGCTTTATATGCTGCGCGCACAGCTTGTCGATAGCACGTCTGCACTTGTTTTTGCCGTTACGCAGCAATACGCAGAGGCGATCCCGGGTATGCAGGCCGTCCATCTGACGGATGCCGCCGGCGCGGATGCAACGTTGGCTTTCATTCTGATTGCAGCGCTCTATGCGCTTCTTTGCAGCTGGACGGTCATGCGCAGTGAAAGCCTTGTCTATCTGCTTGTTTTGACGCTGCCGGTTCTGGCGCTGTGCCTGATCATTCTGCAGACGCCTCCGGCGGCCTGGGCCATTTTGCTCGTTGTAGGCGTTCTTGCGCTGCTTCTTCTGACGCAGCTGCTCCGCGCACGGCAGGCAGGCGAGGGGAACCGGCTGGCGCTGCTTCTGGCCGCGCCGCTGGCGCTCTTGATCGGCTTGCTCGCCGTTCTGTTTCCGGCTGGTACGTATGACCGCGCCGAATGGTCCGACCATCTGCAGGAAACTATCTCCACGGCAGCTGACAGGCTGACGCTTTTCCGCCGCGACGCGCAGACCGGACAGGTGAAATTCACCTCGCCTATCAGCCCCAGCACGCTCGGCAGCTATCTCTGGGATTCCAGCGTAACTGGCGTCAATCTCAACCGGGTCGGGCCGCAGCGTCAATTTGGCCGCTCTGTGATGCGCGTAAAAGCAACGCATGGATCCTCTTGGGCTGGCGCTTCATTCTACCTGCGCGGGGATTCCATGGCCGTTTATGAGGATAACCGTTGGAAACCGCTCCCGGAAAATGCATATCCTGATATGAAGAATATGCATAATCCGCTTTTGGCAGGAGAGGCTGTCGTCAGCTTTCAGCCAGAGGTAACGATCGAAACGGATATGAAGTCCGGGATCTATTATATCCCATACAACGCAACCGCGTTTCCGGAGGACGCGGAGCCGTTTTACGACGCCTACGTCAAAAACCCCTCGCAGCAGACGAATTATACGGTTCCCTTTGTTCTCTCGCGCAGCCCGTTGCAGAACAGCGCGTATGATGCGTTCGTCCATGAGACCTACACACAAGTCCCGGATGAGACGCGGCAGGCACTTTCCGACATCCTCTCGGAGCTGGTCGGGGAGGAGGACGCCGATCCGTATCAGTATATCCCGCGTGTTCTGGAGTATGTGTCGACCAGCGCCCGCTATGACCTCAATACGCCGGCTGTGCCGGACGGAGAAGATTTTGTGTCGTGGTTCCTGCACGACAGCGAAACCGGTTACTGTGTGCATTATGCGACTGCGGCGACGATTTTGCTGCGATGTCTTGGCGTTCCGGCGCGTTATGTGACCGGCTATTACACAGATGTGTATGAAAACGAATGGACGACCGTGACCTCGGACGATGCGCATGCGTGGGTGGAGATCTATCTGAACGGGATCGGCTGGCTTCGGGATGATCCAACGCCTGCGGCAGACACCCCTGCGCAGACAGCACCGGAGGAACCCATTGCCGCTCCTATTGAGCCGGCAGACAACCAGCCGGAGGATACGCCGCCCGCAGGCGACGAACCGCCCGCTGTTCCGGATATCCCGGCGGAAAGTCAGGAAACACCGCAGAAAACCGACAAAAAGTCCGTTAACATCCTGCATTTTGTTTGGCCGGTTCTGGTGTTGGCTGCCGCCATGTTCCTTTGGCGCGCGCTGCGGTTCAGCGTTCGAAGAACTACGATTGGGAGGGGCTCACCCAACCGCCGGGCAGTTGCGCTGTATCATCATATCTGCTGGCTTTCCCGGCAGACCAAAACAGAGGTTCCGAGCGATTTTCTGGAAATCGCTGAAAAGGCAAGATTCAGCCATCATAAGCTGAACAGGGAAGACCTGCTTCCGATGCAAGCGCTCTCGGAACAGCTGACAAAGCAGCTGCTCGCAGACAAGCGCTTCTGGAAACAGGTCCTGTATCGCGTGATTTATGCACTTGGATAAGCATTGAGAGGTTTCCTATGGAGTATAGCTGGTTCATGCGATTTTCTTCCGGCGAAGCTGGAACTCTGGCGATGCAAGCCTCACGCCGGAATGTCGGATCTCATGCCATACCGTCTGCGTTTTGAAAAGCGCCAGCGTTTGCAGCGGCAGAAAGCACGCCATGAAAACAGGATAGAGCAGGATGCCGCCTGTCAGTCTGAAATCCAACCGTTTTTCCAGCACCAGTGCCGCAGCAGCCACCGCGAGACTGCCAGCATAAGCGGAGAGCAGACTGACCGGCAGGCTTTGCAGGGATATGCTGCCCGCGAGGAACGCTGCCAGTGTAAAAAACGGGGTCAGCGCCTGCAGGAACGGAAACGCAAGCTGAAGCATACCGTCCAGCCGGTTCAGACTGGGTCGGCGCAGAAAATTCCGAAAAAGCTTTGGCAGCGTCAGGCGTGAAACCTGCATGATGCCGCTCATCCAGCGTCTGCGCTGCACGAGCGAGGCGCGCCATGTGACCGGCTCCTCGTCATAGGTCACGGCGCTTTCGCAGTAGCCGATCCGGACGCCGTGCGTCAGACAGGCTGCATACAACTCAGCATCCTCCGCAAGCGTGCGGCAGGGGAATCCGCCCAACGCTTCCAGCAAATCGCGCCGAATGGAAAAGCCGGTTCCAATTACTCTGGCGGATAGCCCCAGAGCCTCTCTGGCGCGGTTCAGGAAGCGATTTGCCGTACAGAAATAGATCTCATAACAGGCGCTGATCCCGGCCTGCATACGGTTCTTTGCAAGAATCCGGCTTTTAACGATTGCAGAGCGCGACAGCGCCTGATTCATTTCGGCTAAAAATGCGGGATCTGCCTCGTTATCGGCGTCAAAAACACAGAATGCATCGTAGTGCTGCTGGCCACGCAAAAGTGTGTCCGCCGCATACTGAAGCGCAGCACCCTTGGAGCGGACAGAGGACGGCATTTCCATGATCCTGGCTCCGGCGCGCTGTGCTGCTTCCACGGTGTGGTCGGTGCAGTTGTTCGGGAGCACCCAGATATCAAATAATTCCCGTGGATACCGCTGCGCCTGAAGACTTTCGATCAGTCCTGCAATACAGCTTTCTTCATTTCTGGCCGCGATCAATATGGCGAACCGCCGCTGTCCGGCGGAAGCTGCCGGCTTTTTCCGCCTGCACAGGCAGAAGAGTGAAACAGCCAAAAAGTATAGGGAAAGCAGCTTAAAAATCAGAAAAAACGCATTGACTGCCGCGTTCATAGAATTTTCTCCTTTGTAGTTTCTGTGCCTCAAGTATATCATATCTGCACGCACATGGGCGAAAGCATCCGATTAAGCATTGCTTAAGATTCGATGAAGGACGCGAACCCACTGCCAGATAGGGAAGCGCATTAACAGACCAGGCCACGGTAGAAGAGGACAATATTTGTTTGGGTCTTGTGAACGCAACAAAATAAAGATTTTGTTGCGTTCAGAGGGCAGGTGTGTTATAATACATTTATCAAAGCTGTTCTAAAGGAGTTTTTATGTATGCAGCCGTATTCTGAATGTCCGCAGGTGCTGCGGGACTTTTTATCGTATCATGAATCGATCAAGGGCCAATCACGGCGCACGATTTCGGAATATCATCTGGATCTGCGGATGTTTCTTCGGTTTCTGACGCTGATGCGCAAGGAGCTTCCGTATCAGACGCCGCTTGACGAGATCGACATTAAATGGATCGACGCGTCCGTTCTCAATACGGTGTCGTCTTCTGAGGTGTTTGATTTTCTATCTTATCTTACAAACGACCGGCAAAACCGTGAAGGCCCGGCTGATGTCGGGATCGCGGCCGCTGCCCGCGCGCGGAAGCTGTCGGCCATTAAGGCATTCTATAAGTATCTGACCATCAGCACCAAGCAGATCCAGAACAATCCGGTCAAAGATATCGAATTTCCCAAAATTCGCCGCAGCCTGCCGAAATACCTGACACTGGAAGAATCTACCGCGCTCTTGAAGGCTGTCGATGGGCCGAATAAAAACCGGGATTTTGCAATTTTGATGCTGTTTCTGAATTGTGGGATCCGCCGTTCGGAACTGGTCGGGCTGAATCTTACGGACGTCTATGAGGATCGCATCCGCGTTGTCGGCAAAGGCAATAAGGAACGGATCGTCTACATGGGCTCTTCCTGCCGGAAAGCCATCGACCGGTATCTGGAGGAACGGAACCAGATCGTGCTGACGGACAATAAGGCGCTCTTTGGGTCACGGGATAAAAACCGTATCAGCGTTTCAGCCGTCCATCGGCTGGTCAAAAAGCACCTGCTGGAATGCGGCCTTGACGCGTCGCAGTTTTCCGCGCATAAGCTGCGGCACACTGCCGCAACGCTGATGCTGGCGAACGGCGTGGATCTGAAAACGCTGCAGGAGGTTCTGGGCCACGAAAATCTGAATACAACGCAGATCTATACGCACATTGAAAATACAGACAAGAAAATTGCCGCAGAGGCCAATCCCCTTTCCAAGCTGAAACTATAAAAAACGCAGGCAGTGCACAGCATAGCTGCGTACTGCCTGCTCAGTTTGTTATTCCATATTTACGAAGGTCGTTCCAAGGCTGGTATTAAATCCAAGCGCTTGATACATTGCCTCGTCGCACGCGGCGCAGCATACGGTTAAGCTTGCAATATCGTTTTCTCTGCACCAGCTTTGCGCTGCTTCCGCCAGCTTCCGTGCGGTTCCACTGTTCCGGAATGCGGGTTCAATGTAAAAATCCTCAAACACGCCCACATTCGAGCAGGAAAAAGTCGAATAGTATGCAGCGACGCTGCACATGCCCACGGCACGATAGCCGCGCTTGGCCATGAAGAATGTAATTCTCCCCTCTCGGACGGCCTGCTGAAGCTGCTTTTGCTGGATTTTTGTAAGTGATTCCTCGCCAATTTCACATTTGAAGCCGTTTTCCAGCTTCAAAAGCTGCCAATCGGTGGGATCGTTCAAAAGCTCCACGGTGAATGGCACTGCCTCTGCGGGCGGAAGGAGCATCAGCGGCTCGCCCCATTCGTCAACGCCGTTTTCTACAAATCCGACACGCTTCCAGAACCGGAGGCGCCGTTCATCCCCGCCATAATTAAGCTCCGCATAGCGTGCGCCGTGTTCCTTCGCCCATTCCAGTAGCACAGCGGCACACTCCCGGCCCGTGCCGCCGCCGCGAAACTCCGGGAAAATGCAGAACTCCAAAATGAAGCATTTCCCGTCCTCTGAGGTGAAGATCGCCGGCAGCGCGAAGCCGATATCCTGACCATTTCGTTCAAAAAACAGGTAATAGCACCTGTCCTGCAGCCGGTTGTGCACGTGTTCGATCTGCACACGGTATTCCGTATCGCTCAGAAAATGCTTGAGGTTTTCGTCCTCCGGGTCAGGGAAAATATCCCGCTTGTGATAGGAGTGAAGCTGCTCCCAAAAGGCGGCAGTATCGGCTTCTGAAATCGCTTCACGGATGATGATCTGGTTTTTCATGCTGTTTCCTCCAAAATTTGATTCGGAGGGTTAGGAAGCGTGAACCCTCCATACACGACTCAATTTCATAAAAAACCACCCTTTCTGCTTCGTATTTGCAGGCAAATTGTCTGCTGCCGCTATTATAGCAGGAGGTTCCCCGAATTGCAAGAAATAGAAAAACCAGACAGCACACAGTCATAGCTGCGTGCTGTCTGGTTTTATGCTGCGATCAACCGCCCAGATAGGCTTTTTTGATGGAATCGCTTTCAAGAAGCTCCTTACCGGAACCGGAGAGCGTGATCTTGCCGGTTTCCAGAACGTAGGCGCGGTTTGCTACCTGCAGCGCCATCTGCGCGTTCTGCTCGACGAGCAGGATGGTTGCACCGGCCTTGTGCAGCTCGCGGATAATATCGAAGATCTGCTCGACCAGGATCGGCGCCAGACCCATAGACGGCTCGTCCAGCATCAAAAGCTTCGGCTCTGACATCATGGCGCGGCCCATGGCAAGCATCTGCTGTTCGCCGCCGGAGAGCGTACCGCTGATCTGCTTGCTGCGCTCCTTCAGACGCGGAAAAAGCTCATATACGTGCTCAAGATTGCCCTCAATGGAGCTGTTCGGACGGGTATACGCGCCCATTTCGAGGTTTTCCTCGACGGTCATATGTGCGAACACGCGGCGGCCCTCCGGGCACTGCGCAAGGCCAAGCTGGACGATCTTGTTGGGGGCCATAGTGTTGATCGGCGTACCCATAAATTCAATCGTGCCGGTCTTCGCGCGAAGCAGGCCGGAAATCGTGTTCAGAACAGTACTCTTGCCTGCGCCGTTTGCGCCGATCAGCGTGACGATCTCGCCCTCGTTGACTTCAAGGGAGACGCCCTTGACCGCATGAATTGCGCCATAGTAGACATGAAGATCATTGACGGAAAGCAACATATCTCAGCCCTCCTTCTTTTTGCCGAGGTACGCTTCGATAACGGCCGGATTGGCCTGAATATCGTTCGGCGTGCCCTTTGCGATGATTTTACCGAAGTTCAGAACGCAGATGCCCTCACAGATGCCCATTACAAGGTTCATATCGTGCTCGATCAGCATGATTGCGATGCCAAAGGTGTCTCGGATCTTCACGATATTCTCCATAAGCTCGCTCGTTTCGGACGGGTTCATGCCGGCGGCAGGCTCATCCAGCAGCAGCAGGCACGGATTCGTCGCCAGTGCGCGGACGATCTCCAACCGGCGCTGTGCGCCATACGGCAGGCTGCCTGCCAGATGATCCGCTACATTTTCCATGTTGAAAATGCTCAGCAGTTCCAGCGCGCGCTCCTTTGCAATGCGTTCGCGTCTCCAATACCCCGGCAGGCGGAGAATGGCGGAAGCGGCGGAATATTTCATTTCATTGTTCAGGCCGATCAAAACGTTGTCCAGAACGGTCAGATTGCGGAACAGGCGGATGTTCTGGAAGGTTCGGCCAATGCCCATGTGGTTGACCTCGACCGTGCTCTTCCCTTCTGTTGAAACGCCGTCCAGAAGAATAGAGCCGCGGGTCGGCTTGTACACGTTGGTCAGCAAATTGAAAATCGTCGTCTTGCCTGCGCCGTTCGGGCCGATCAGGCCGGTGATCTCCGTGCGGCCGATGGCGAGGTTGAAGTCGGCAACAGCGGTCAGACCGCCGAAGTCAATGCCGAGGTGGCGCGTTTCCAGAATCGGAGGCTTGCCGATGTCACGTTCCGTCAGTAGGTTCGTGTACGGCTGCGGAACAAGCTTGGGCTGTGGATTGACCCATTTGTTACTCATTGTCTGCCGCCTCCTTCTTTGGATTTTCTGTGCGTCCGAGCAGCCGGTTCAGGAAGGTTTCAAGGCTGCGGGACAGCGAGAAATCATAGCTGCCGAGCAGTCCCTTCGGCCGGAAGATCATCATCACGACAAGTGCCAGAGAGTATACGACCATGCGGTAATCCGAGAACGAACGCAGCAGCTCCGGCAGGATGGTGAGCACGGTTGCCGACAGGATCGAACCCAGCATGGAGCCCATGCCGCCAAGCACGACCATGACCAGAATTTCAATGGACTTCATGAACTTGAACGTCGAGGGATACAAAGAGCCGATATAGCCTGCGTACAGGCAGCCCGCGATACCGGCCAGCATAGCGGAGACGACGAAGGCGAACGTCTTATAATACGTCGTCTGTACGCCAACGCTCTCGGATGCGATCTCGTCTTCACGGATGGACAAGATCGCACGGCCATGGCGGGATTTCATGATCGTGTGGATGATATAGCAGGACACGACCACGCAGATAAACACCAGTGTAAATGAGGAATATTTTGGAATACGCTTCAGACCGGCTGCGCCATATGTAAAGTCCTTGCCGATCACGGAGTCAATGTTCGTCAGGATGACGCGGATGATCTCGCCGAAGCCCAGCGTGATAATTGCCAGATAGTCGCCGCGCAGACGCAGCGCCGGGATGCCGATCAGAATGCCGAAGATACCGGCAACGACCGCACTGATCAGCAGCGCCAGCAGGATATAGGGAATGGCAGCGCCCGTATTGCCGGATTTCAAAAGCTCCTGCACCGGGACAGCCTTCATGAAAATGCCGCCCGCATATGCGCCGACCGCCATAAAGCCCGCGTGTCCAAGCGGGAGCTGGCCCAGATAGCCAGTCGCGACGTTCAGCGAGGTTGCGAGGATGATATTGATGCCGACAGTGATGAGAATGCCGCTCCAATAGTTTGTGATGGTTCCGTTCTGAATGAGCGTATACAGCACGAACCACAGCGCGAGGATCAGCACAAGATTGATCAGATACCGCAGCGGCATGGGAATGCGGATGGCAGATCGTGTTTTCTTCATAGTCCGTCTCCCCTTCCTTACACTTTTTCTGTCTGCGGACGGCCAAGAATACCGGTCGGCTTGACCAGCAGAACGACGATCAGAATCGCAAATACAACGCCGTCCTTCCAGATGGAAAGACCGACTGCCGAAACGAGCGCTTCGAGAAGACCAATGGCAAAGCCGCCGATCATCGCGCCGGGGATCGAGCCGATACCGCCGAGGACGGCGGCAACGAACGCCTTCAGGCCCAGCATAGAGCCCATCGTGGGCGACGCCTGCTGATAGGCGCACAGATACAAGACAGAGCCAATACCGGCAAGCGCCGAGCCGATGGCGAACGTAAAGGAGATCGTTCTGTTCAGGCTGATGCCCATCAGCTGTGCCGCGCCCATATCCTCAGACACGGCGCGCATGGCCTTGCCGAGCTTCGTCTTCTGCACAACGACGGTCAGGGCTGCCATTGCAATGATAGTCACAACGATAGTCAGCAGCGCCGCATTGCTGATGGTCACAGAGCCGAGCGAGATATTGCCCGGAACAATGGGATCCATGCTCTTCGTATCGGAGCCAAAGAGCAGCTGCGCGCCGTTTTCCAGAAGGAACGAGATACCGATCGCGGTGATAAGCAGGCTCAGTCTCGGCGCCTTGCGCAGCGGCGTATAGGCAACCTTTTCAATCACAACGCCGAGGAGCGTGCTGGTAATGACCGCGATGATAACAGATACGATGGGGTGAAGATGGAAGTTCGTCATGGCGTAAAAGGCGGCATATGCGCCGACCATGATGATGTCGCCGTGTGCGAAGTTCAAAAGCAGGATAATACCGTAGACCATGCTGTAGCCAAGTGCCACCAGCGCGTAGATCGAGCCTGTCTGGAGGCCGTTGAACAGCTGCGAGAGCAGCAGGGACAGGTTCATGTTGATACCTCACTTTCCTTCTCTATTGCGGACACCCGATGGCCGGCGCCAAGCGCGCTTGGAACCGTCCATCCGATGTCCGCCGTGGACAGGTACGGAGAAGCACTCCGTACCTGTCCGGCTGGTTCATGCTATATCAGGCAGGAACCGACAAATTCTTACTGATTATAGCGCGTTTCTCTGCTTTATGCAATGGAAATCAGCAGCTCTTAGTACATTTCCTGATAGACCTCGTCGCCGCCGGTCAGCTCGATGATGGCAACGGGCTTGATGGGGTTGTTGTACTCGTCGAAGGAATAGGAACCGGTGATGCCCTCGGTCCCGTTCATGTTCTTGATGGCGTCGATGACAGCCTGCTTGTATTCGTCAGTGCCAGCGGTCAGGCCCTGCTCTTCGGCAGCCTTCAGACCCTCGCAGAGCAGCATGGCAGCGTCGTATGCCAGAGGCGCAAACATGTTGGGGATTTCGTCGACATTATAAGCAGCCTTGTAATCCTCTTCGAACTGCTTGACGGAATCCGTGCCGGGCGCGTAGCCAGAGCAGTAGACGGAGCCTTCGAGATCTTCCGCGGAAGCGTAGTTCTTGACGGAACCGAAGCCGTCGCCGCCCATGAAGACTGCGTCGCAGCCAGCTGCGCGGGCTGCCGTGATGGCAAGACCAGCCTCAGCGTAGTAAATGGGAGCGAAGACAACGTCGGGATCGGCAGCGGCGATGTTGGTCATCTGGGCCTTGAAGTCCTTATCGCCCTCGGCAAATGCCTCGGTGTCGACGATCTCCAGGCCAAGCTCGGCAGCCTTTGCCACGAACGCGTTCATCAGGCCCTCGGAGTAGTCGTTGCCGGTCTGATAGAAGACAGCAGCGGTCTTGGCGCTCAGCTTTTCAACGGCGTAGTTTGCCATCTTTTCGCCCTGATACGGGTCGATGAAGCAGGCGCGGAAGACGTTGGGACGGATCTCGCTTTCGGGGTCAGCCGGGTCGATGACGGTGACGCCGGTAGCGGTTGCGGAAGCGGTGACCTGCGGCATATTGTCCTCATAGGTCGCATCAGCCAGCGCAATGGTCGTGCCGGTCAGCGTAGCGCCGAAGACAGCGGTGATACCGTTGTCGCAGGCGAGGTTGTACGCGTTGACAGCCTCAACGCCGTCGCCCTTGTCATCGTATTCCAGAACCTTGACCTGCTTGCCGTTGATGCCGCCATTGGCGTTCAGCTGATTGATATAGAGCATTGCGCCGTCACGGACGGGCTGGCCGTACTGGGCATAGTCGCCGGTCGTGTTGCTGATGAGAGCGATGACGATCTCGCCGCCGTCAGAGGCAGCGGCAGTGTCATTGGACGCTGTGTCAGTAGAAGCTGTTGCATCCGTGGTGGCGGATTTGGAGCCGCAGGCTGTCAGGCAGCCCAGCAGCATCACGACTGCCAGAACGAGGCTTACGAGTTTCATTGCTTTTTTCATTTTCATTTACCTCACTTTGTTCTTTTTGCTGTTTTGCTATTCAAAAAGCGGCTCTGCAAAAAGCAGAACCGCTTCGAATGCCCAGATAAGTCCGGCCCTCAGGCCGCTTCAGGGATCCAAATCCTGTCGCTTTTTGCGTTTTTAAGCTTGTACATCATAATAAGAAGCATTCCGTTTACAAGGCCCCATGCCAGTACCAGAAGTACCAACAGGCCGATAATGGGGAAAACGCGAATGCAAATGGATACAAGCACCAGAATGGAAATAGAAAAGGACACTGCCAGAATGGCAGTGTCCTTGCAGACTGCGGCAGAATCGGCCGTGCAGGCGGATGCTGCACAGCAGGTAGCCGGTGCGCAGCTGGACGCATCGGAACAAGCGGTATTCTGCTTTGCCGTGAACTGCATCATGGTGCGCACCTCCTTGAAATGATGGCCTCATTATACCCACATACTTTAGCGATGTCAAGTGCTGAAATATGAAAAATGCCTCAAATTTCGAGTTTTCTTTTGTGAATTTTTCACAACTTCAATTCTTGATTCCTGACAAGTGCCCATGTGAGAAAAACAGATGTGTACATTTTCCGTGATTTGACCTGTATTTTGTGGTTCAGGCTTGCATTTTATGCCGCTGTCTGGTATCTTATAGACATTCTTGGCGGATTTCCGTTAATTAAGGTGTGTGATTACAATGGAAAAGAAAAAACGTCGCTGGGGCGACCGGAAGGACGGTGTGCTGCTGCGCGATCTGGACGGTATGCACTTTATTACGCCGCTGATCTACCCGAACCGCTGCGACAACGAGGCCTATATCAGAGAAACGATCGACCTCACCAATATGAACGCGTATCTCAAAAAGAAAAACGAGTCGGAGACAGAGTTCCCCTACACCATGTTCCATATTATCGTGGCAGGACTCGTCAAGACGATCACGCTGCGCCCGAAGATGAACCGGTTCATTGCCAACAAGAACTTCTATCAGCGCAATGAGGTATCCATGTCCTTCGTTGTAAAGAAGCAGTTTGCGGACGAGGCGGCGGAGGCGCTGGCCGTTATTCACGCGAAGGACGAGTCCAACGTCGAGTCCATCCACGAGGATCTGCGCCATCAGATCCTTGACTGCAAGGATGTCCATAAGGTCGATTCCTCGACCGACAACATGGATTTCTTCAACCATATGCCGCGCTTCCTTGGCAAGTTCCTGGTCTGGATCCTGACGCGTCTGGATATCCACGGCTGGATACCCGCCAGCATCATTGAGACAGACCCGTATTATACGACGTGTGTGATCTCCAATCTTGGCTCCATTAAGCTCAACTGCGGCTATCATCATCTGACGAACTGGGGCACCTGCTCCGTGTTCTGCATCATCGGCGAAAAGTCGAAGCGTCCAGTCTATCACGAGGACGGCACGATTGAAATGCGCGAAATGCTCGATCTGGGCCTCACCATCGACGAGCGTCTGGCAGACGGCTATTATTACTCCAAGACCATCCGCCTGCTCAAGAAGCTGCTGGAAAACCCGGAGCTGCTGGAAACACCGGCCAATCAGGAAGTGGAATATTGATTTTGGTGCGCGCTGCATACGCAGCGCGCATTTTTAATCCAGATGCACGACCGGGCTGCAAATGGCTTCCATGCACTGCGCTGTTTCCATGCCAAAATTGCCGCGCCGCGCAAAATCCGCAACGGAGATCATGCCGGTCAGCTTTCCATTCTGCGTGACCGGCAGTCTGCGCAGCTGCGCGCGGGACATGAGGCGCGCGGCCTTTGCCGCGTCCTCCCCTGCCTCGACGGACAAAACGCCTGCGGACATAACCTCGCTCACGCGCATCTGCTCTGCCGGTTTTCCTGCCGCGACGCAGCGCAGCACAACGTCGCGATCTGTCAGAACCCCGCAGAGCCGCCCATTTTCCCCCTGAACCGGCAGAAAGCCGAGGTTATACCGGCTCATGAGCCGCGCTGCAACGGAAACCGGCTCCTGTGCGCCGATGCTGACGACATTTCTGGACATACATTCCTTGACTTTCATAAGTATCCTCCATCATTTGAAAAGCTCCGGCAGCAAACGCTGCCGGAGCTTCTGCGTTTATGGAGATTGTAGCCAGGACTTCCAGCCGTTAAACAGCTTATTTGCCCTGCAGCTTGCGGTCGATGGCTTCCGCAGCCTTTTTGCCTGCGCCCATAGCCAGAATGACAGTCGCAGCGCCGGTAACGGCGTCGCCGCCTGCGAAGACGTTTTCACGGGTGGACATTTCGTTCTCGTCGACGATGATGCCGCCCTTTTTGTTCGTTTCGAGGCCCGGCGTGGTGGAGCGGATCAGCGGGTTCGGAGATGTGCCGAGGGACATGATGACCATATCGACATCCAGTACGAATTCGCTGCCCTCAATGGGGATCGGGCGGCGGCGGCCGGACGCGTCAGGTTCGCCAAGCTCCATCTTGATGCACTTCATGCCGCACACACGGCCATCCTCACCGCCGAGGATCTCGGTCGGGTTGGTGAGCGTCAGGAACTCGATGCCCTCTTCCTTCGCGTGGTGCTGCTCTTCCAGTCTGGCGGGCATTTCGGCCTCGCCGCGGCGGTAGACGATGTACACCTTGTCGGTGCCCATGCGCTTTGCGCAGCGGGCGGCATCCATCGCGACGTTGCCGCCGCCGACGACGGCAACCGAATTGCCGTGATAGATGGGAGTCATATACTCCTCAT
>OHBW01000583.1_pt1 | contig 16732 bp, 13 predicted proteins | sample 1577411 | NCBI WGS metagenome assembly OHBW01 (sample SAMEA3879534, study PRJEB24766) | human gut metagenome | biome: human-associated habitat; feature: feces | place: USA | collected 1985/1987 | reverse complement strand
GCTCCTTGCGCGCGAGCGCCGCTTCCTTGCCGATAAAGTCCTTGTCGGCGGCGACAGCCCAGCCCAGGCCGCACTCGTAGGGACTCAGGTGCTTGAAATCCTGCTTCAGGGGGAAGCCCTTCTCCATGGGGACGGAACGGACGTAAACCTCCAGCGTCTGAAGCTCCCGGCCGCCCACGGACTCCACCGCTTTCAGCGCCAGATCGTGAACTTCCGCGCTCTTGTCGAAGGCGGAGTAGATTTCATAGCCGTTTTCGCCGGTGAAGCCGGAGCGGTGGATGTAGACGGGAATGCCGCCGAGCTTGCGTTCGCAGATGCCGAAGCGCTTGAGATCGTCAACCGGCGCGTCCAGCATGGCGTTCATCGCCTTGAGGCTGTCCGGGCCCTGCACGGCGTACATATCCCAGTCATAGGTGATGATCTTCGCGTGAATATCCGCCTCGCCCTTGTGCTGCTCGATCCACGGCAGCAGGCGCGGACCGTAGAGGTCGGAGACCCAATACAGGCCGTCCGCCATGTGCATGACGATCACATCGTCGATGATCTCGCCGTTTTCGTCCAGCGAGGCGGTGTATTTCGAGCGCCCGACGGCGACCTTGGAAATGTCGCTGATATAAATTTTTTGCAGGACTTCCAGTGCGTCCTTGCCGGTGATCTCCACCAGATCATGCGTCCAGCGGTAGAAGCCTACACCCTTGCGGATGGCCCCGGCGTCGGCGCGTGCGACTTTATCTTCTCTGAATAACATCGTTCGGCACCTCCTTACAGCATCCGCAGGTCTTCCTTGCGGATGACCTTGATGAGCATATCTTCCTCGTCGCGGTCTTCGATCACGCACGACCATTCCGGGCTGACGAGCGTCTTTGCCGCGCCGTTCCACTGCGCTTCGTAGGCATCGACCAGCTCGTCGAGCGGCGCCATTTCATAGCGCGCCGTAAAGTCCTCCGACTTGACCTTGATCCACGTCTCGTCCTTCGTCCAGCGTACCATCTCATACGGCACCTGCTGCACGTCGAGCATATAGCGGATATAGCCGCCGAGGATCCGGCCGTCATTTTCGTCCATCTCATGCGGCACGCCGAGGTAGCTGCGCAGCCCCTCCTTGGCAAAGGGGTCAATGAACTGGTTCTTACCGGCAGTAGCAAAGACGATGCGGAACACGCGCAGGAATTCATCTTCGTCGGGCGCCATGTCCTTGATGGCCATCATCGGGAACTGGATGGACCAGACCCAGCCCATCTGCGCGACCCAGTGGTACGCTTTTTCGAGCGACGTTTCCTCGCCGAAGTTCTGCGTGTACTGACCGTTGCGCAGGCACTGGCCTTCCTTGACCATGCGCTCGCGCGGGGTGTCGTGGATGGGGTCGACGGGCTGCTGCATGTGGTCGAGCCATCCCTGCTTGGGAAGGCCGTACACGTCGCGGCGCTCTGCCACGACACGGCAGTGCTTGTTGCCGCAGCCGCGCGCCTGACACATATTGAGTGCGACCTCATTCTCCGTGCCCTTAGACGAAGCCAAGTCAAAGTTTGCCGTGAACATACTGGTCGTCATGTTGCACAGCTCGCTGCCGACAATGTCCCACGGACAGGTATCAAGCTCCTTTTCCACACGGTTGCGTGTGAACTGCACGACGCGCCCCGCCATGTTCTCCCACTCGTCGCCGGAGTCGCCGGTGATGCCGCCGAGCCAGCTCGACTTTTCGCACAGCTCCGGGATGTTGAACGCCTCATAGAGCGAAGCATTGACATAATCCTTCTGCTCCTCCGGTGTGCCTGCGACCGCCATATTCATCATGTTGGCGATGTCGCAGATGGCCTCGGTGCGCTTTTCCCAGCTCGGCTCAAAGATGCGCATGACCTGAAACAGATTCGCGGTCATGGCCGCGATCTGCCGGTTGAGCTGCCGGTAGGCTTCTTCCTCCGTGATGAGCTTGCCCCACGCGGTCGGGAAGCATTTCCGCTGCTCCAGTTTTTCCTTTAGCATGGTATTCCTCCTGTTTCTTTTTCTATGTTATCTTTATTATAGAAAAATGACCATGCCGCGGAAATGCTGCAAATTGCGCGGTTTTTACCGCATCTCGCCGTACAGTTTGTATGGAAGCAAATCATACAATTTGTATGTGCAGATTTTGTGCAATACCACTATTTAAGCGGCAAATAGTAAAGCACCCATACAAATTGTACGGGTGCTTCGTTGACAGCCGCTTTCCGTCGGATTATAATAAAAAGCAGAAAAGAAATTGGAGGAAGATCCCATGAAGCTGTGCGCGGACATTCTCTATTGGAGACTGAAGGAGGAGCTGAAGGCCGTCGAGCTGCACGGCGCGGGCAGTCTGGATCTGACACTGAGCCGCCCGGAATTCTATCCCGACCGAACGCAGACGTTTGAGAAAAACCGCGTCTACGTCTGTTCTGCCGACCATCTACCCGCACGCCCGGCGCTCAGCGAAAATGTGTGCCTCGTCTGCCTCGGGCAGCACTGGAATCTGACCGCGTTCTATGACCGGTGCAGTGTGATCGTGGTCGAGGCAGATACAGATATTTTCCGGGTGTTCAATCTGGTGCAGCGCATTTTTGACCGGTATGAGGCGTGGGAGGAGCGCCTTTGGCACATTCTCCGCCACGGCGCAAATCTGCCGCAGATGCTGGAGGTCAGCCGGGATATCCTTTCGAATCCCATGCAGCTCATCGGTTCGGATTTCCGCTATCTGGCCGTGACGGACGAGGCATATTTCCAGAAAAATCTCGGCATCCGGCTGGATACCGAGACGTTTGACGCGGAGAAAATGGCGACGTTTTTGTCGCTGCACGACCTTTCCACCCATGTGCATGAGCCGCTGCTGCTGGAACTGCAGGACACACGGACGCTGTCGGTCAATGTGTTCGATCAGGAGGAATATCTCGGCTGCCTGACGGTGTTCGAGGCGTTCCGCCCGCTGCGGGATTCCGACCGGTCGCTCGCGGTTTTCCTTGCCAAGCTCCTGCGGCAGGCGATCCAGCAGAATCCGGTACTCGCCAGCACCCGGTCTGCCGTTCGCCGCGCACTGCGCAGCGTCATTGCCGGGCAGCCGGTCGATTTTGAGCTGCGGCGGGCGCTCAGTCAGGAAAACGGAAAAACGGACTGGGTCTGTGTTCGCCTCCAGCCGAAATCCGGCGCGGCGCCCCTGCCCGGTGCGTATCTGTCCGCCGCACTGGAGGAACGGCACCCCGGCGCGATGGCATTCGAGTTTGAGAGCACCGTCGCCGCGTTTCTGCCCGCCGCGCAGGCCGAGCGCGAGACGACGGCGCAGCTGCTGCCGCTTCTGGACAGGCTCGGTCTGATCTGCGGCGTGTCCGGCGCGTTTTCCAATCTGTACGAGGCAAATCAAGCGTGGTTTCAAGCGTCCAGTGCGCTGCAAAACGGACTTTTGCAGGACGGAAGCTGCACGGTCTTTTACTTTCAGGACTATCTGCTGCCGCAGCTTCTCTCCGGCGCGCTGGCCGGGCGGCCCTCATGGGTCTATTACCCGGATGGCCTGAAAAAGCTGAAGGCGCACGACGAAAACTCGCAGGTCTCGTATCTGGAGACGCTGCGCGTCTATCTCGACAACAACCTTTCCGTCACCAAAACGGCGGCGGCGCTGTATCTGCACCGCTCGACGCTGCTGGACCGCCTCGCCCACATCACACAGATGCTCGGCTGCGACCTCAAGAACCCGGACTTCTGCCTGACACTCGGCATTCTTCTCCGCGCAGAATTGCAGCAAAAGCGAATCACTCAGCCAAAACCATGATTTGCATCTGACTACTGTTTGACTACTACCATCCGCAAAACCGAAAAAGCTAATTTTCCCAGTGTTTTCAACGGTTTTCGTAAAGTTCAGAGAAGCTGGCTATTCTCGTTAAAAACCGTACAACCATTGAAAGCACAGCATTTTATCAGAATGCACCTGAAAACTCCGAGCGTCGACATTGCTCCTGTCAAGCTCTATCCTTATGTAAAAAGCAAGACGCAAACTCAAATGCATGAGCTTGCGTCTTGCTTTTGCCCGTACCAGCTGTACCCCTATGACACATTGTGTACCTATGGGGTGAAACAGTTGAAACTTCTGGGTTTTTCGCGTAGATATCTTTTTTGGTTCTACTAGATGGTGGACAGTACAGGACTCGAACCTGTGACCCCATGCACGTCAAGCATGTGCTCATACCAGCTGAGCTAACTGTCCATCAGCGGGGTTATTATACTCAATCCCGCTGCGTTTGTCAAGCATTATTTTTCAGGTACCACGCGATCAGCAGATCGGCGGCTTCGCCGTAGCTCTGGACGCCGGATTCCTCAGAGAAGGCCTTCAGATAGGTGTCGTTGACCTTCTGCGCTGCGTCCTGCACCTTGCCCTCATACTGCTCGTAGTGTGCGTTTGCCGCGCGGATGTCGGTGAGGACACCGTCTGACAGGGTGCTCCAGATCTGGCTGGCGGCGGTCTTGTCAATCTTCGACAGGGCGTTGTGGCAGTAGATATATGCGCCGAACGCGCCGGAGTAGCGAAAATCGTCGTCTTCCGAGGCCATGCAGGCCAGATAGGCGCAGAAGTTCGCGTCGTCCTCGGCTGTGACGGCCTGCCGGTGGGCAAGCTCGTGGCACATGGTAAAGGGGATCCACGCGGTATACGTATCCGGGTTGACGCAGGCCTCCGCCGTGAAGCAGATAAAGATGCCCGTCGTGCCGGTCTGGCTGAACAGCCGCCACGAAGCCAACGGCTTTACTGGCCCGAGTCCGTCCGTGAACGGATCATACTGCCGCGCAAGCGCCGCGTAGCCGCCGGGGGCCTGCTTTGCAAGCTCGGAAAACGCCGGATAGACGGTCAGATTTTCTGCGTCACGCTCGACCTTTTCGGCGTATTCGTTTGCCTGCGCGGCATAATAGGCCGTTGCGGCGATCAGCTCCTGCTTGGAATATTCGCGCACGTCAAGGCCAAGCGTCTGATCGACCGACGGGCCGAAGTGCCCGAGGCCCCAGATGGCAACGAACAGGAACACGCCCGTGCTGAGCCCCAGCAGAACGCCGGACAGCCAGCAAAGCAGGCTCCGGCGTCCCGTGAACACGCGGATGAGCGTATAGAAAAACCACAGCGCCAGCAGGACTGCCAGCACCTCCCACAGCGCGATGGGCATCAGCCCGGACACGGAGGAAATGGCCGACAGGATGCTTCTGGAGAGGGCGGGGTAGAACGAAAAGACCACACTGGGCGCGGCCTTTGCAAACGCGATCATCAGGCCCGTCAGGACCAGAAGGATCGCCGATAGGATCACTCTTCCGATTGCTTTCAAGATGGATATGTCCTTTCCGAATTGCTTCCTGCATTATACCACATTTTCGGGAAAAACAAAACTGGTCTTTCAAATTTTTGCCGCGCGGTTGACTTTGCGGGCTTTTTCATTATAATAATAGGATAAACTTGATCATATACGTCAGGAGGACGAGAAGTATGATGAAAAACAGCGAAAAGTCCATGGACAAGATCATTGCCCTTTGCAAAAACCGCGGCTTTGTCTTTGCAGGCTCCGAAATTTACGGCGGCCTGGCCAACAGCTGGGACTACGGCCCTCTCGGCGTTGAGTTCAAGAACAACGTCAAAAAGGCGTGGCTCAAGAAATTCGTGCAGGAAAGCCCGTACAACGTCGGTCTCGATGCGGCCATTATCATGAATCCGCAGACGTGGATCACGACCGGCCATGTGTCCAGCTTCTCCGACCCGCTGCTCGACTGCAAGGCGTGCAAGGCCCGCCACCGCGCTGACAAGCTCATCGGCGAAGAGCATCACGAGGTCAACGTCGACGCGATGAGCTTCGACGAGATGGACAAGTTCATTGCCGAGCACGAGGACATCGTCTGCCCCGTCTGCGGCAAGCATGACTTTACCCCCATCCGCAAGTTCAACCTGATGTTCAAGACCGCCATCGGCGTCACCGAGGATTCCTCCTCGACCTGCTATCTGCGGCCGGAGACGGCGCAGGGCATCTTCGTGAACTTCGCGAACATCCAGCGCACCACCCGCCGCAAGCTGCCCTTCGGCGTGTGCCAGGTCGGCAAGGCGTTCCGCAACGAGATCACTCCGGGCAACTTTACCTTCCGTACCCGCGAGTTTGAGCAGATGGAATGCGAATTCTTCTGCAAGCCCGGCACGGACCTCGAATGGTTCGCATACTGGAAGGACTACTGCGTGAACTGGCTCAAGAGCCTCGGCATCCGCGAGGAGAACCTGCGCCTGCGCGACCATGAGCCGGCGGAGCTGGCCTTCTATTCCAGAGCCACGACCGATATTGAGTATGCGTTCCCGTTCACCGACTGGGGCGAGCTCTGGGGCATTGCCGACCGCACCGATTATGACCTCAAGCGCCATCAGGAGGCTTCCGGCAAGGATCTGACCTATTTCGATCAGGAAGCGAACGAGCACTATATCCCCTACGTCATCGAGCCGTCGCTCGGCTGCGACCGCGTGGCGCTGGCGTTCCTGTGCGAAGCGTATGACGAGGAGGTCATCGACGAGGCCAAGAACGACGTGCGCGTGGTTCTGCACCTGCATCCGGCGCTGGCTCCGTATAAGGCTGCGATCCTGCCGCTGAGCAAGAAGCTGGCCGAGCCCGCAAGAAAGATCTATCAGGATCTGTGCGGAGACTTTATGCTGGACTACGACGACACCGGCTCCATCGGCAAGCGCTATCGCCGCGAGGACGAGATCGGCACGCCGTACTGCATCACGGTCGACTTTGCGACCGTCGGCGACGACAAGACCCCGGCGGACAACGCTGTTACCATTCGCGAACGCGACTCCATGGAGCAGGTTCGCGTTCCCATCAGCGAACTGAAGAACTGGCTGGCCGAGCATACGAAATTCTAAAACTTCAAAAGGGGCCGCACGGCCCCTTTTTCCATATCCGAATCACGGGAGGAAGCACGAATGAAAGCCATTATCACCGTCGTCGGCCCCGACCGGGTCGGCATCATCGCCGAGGTCTGCACGCTGCTGGCAGAACTCCACATCAGCGTCGTGGAGATCAGCCAGACCATCATGCAGCGCACGTTTACCATGATCATGCTCGTCGAATGGACGGCAGGCGCGCCGGAGTTTGACACGGTGCAGGCCCGCGTCACAGAAAAGGGCGATCAGATGGGCCTGTCCATCCGCATCCAGCGGCAGGACATCTTCACTGCCATGCACACCATCTGACGGAGGGGACAGATCATGCTGAACCATTCCGATATCATGTCCACGGTCGATATGATCGACCATCAGCATCTGGACATCCGCACCATCACCATGGGCATTTCGCTTCTGGACTGCGCCGACCCGAATCCGGAGGCCTGCGCCCGGAAAGTTCACGACAAGATCTGCCGGCAGGCCGAGCATCTGGTTGCGACAGGCTGCCAGATCGAACGGGAGCTTGGCATTCCCATCGTCAACAAGCGCATTTCCGTTACGCCCATCGCGCTGGTCGCAAGCGCGTGCGAGACGGAGGATTTTGTTCCGTTTGCCAAGGCGATGGACAGCGCCGCAAAGACCTGCGGCGTGGATTTCATCGGCGGCTTTTCCGCGCTCGTGCAGAAGGGCATGGCCTCCGGCGACCGGCGGCTGATCGCCGCCATCCCGCAGGCGCTGGCCGAGACGGAGCTGGTCTGCTCCAGCGTCAACGTCGCCTCGACAAAGGCGGGCATCAACATGGACGCCGTGCGCCTTATGGGGCAGGCGATCAAAAAGACGGCCGAGCTGACAAAGGAACGCGATGGACTTGGCTGCGCGAAGCTCGTCGTGTTCTGCAACGCGGTCGAGGATAACCCGTTCATGGCGGGTGCGTTCCACGGCGTGGGCGAGGCCGACGCGGTCGTGAGCGTCGGCGTATCCGGGCCGGGCGTGGTGTACCACGCGCTACAGAGCGTCAAGGGCCGGCCCTTTGACGAGGTGGCCGAGTGCATCAAGAAAACGGCCTTCCGCATCACGCGTATGGGCCAGCTGGTGGCGCGGGAAGCGTCCCGGCGGCTGGGCGTGCCGTTCGGCGTGGTCGACCTGTCCCTCGCCCCGACACCCGCCGTGGGCGACAGCGTGGCGCGCATTCTGGAGGAAATGGGCCTTGAAACCTGCGGGACGCATGGAACGACGGCGGCACTGGCGCTTCTCAATGACGCGGTGAAGAAGGGCGGCGTCATGGCGTCCGGCCACGTGGGCGGCCTGTCCGGCGCGTTTATCCCCGTGTCCGAGGACGAGGGCATGATCGCCGCCGCGCAAAGCGGCGTTCTGACGCTGGATAAGCTCGAAGCCATGACGTGCGTGTGCTCGGTGGGCCTTGATATGATCGCCGTCCCCGGCGACACGAGCGCGGAGACGATCTCCGCCATCATCGCGGACGAGGCCGCCGTCGGTATGGTCAATTCCAAGACGACCGCCGTGCGCCTCATCCCGGCTCCGGGCAAGACGGTCGGCGATGAAGTCTCCTTCGGCGGCCTGCTCGGCGCAGCGCCTATCATGCCGGTGCATCCGGAGTCCTCAGCGGACTTTATCGCCCGCGGCGGGAGGATTCCGGCCCCGATGCAGAGCCTGAAAAACTGAGCGGAGGCGGCTGTTTTGCGGAAGGCGCTCTGTTTTGTGAGTAGGGGCCGATGCCCACTTCGGCGCTAAGAGCTGCGCTATGCGCGGCTGCGCCTCGAAACTAGCCTGCGGGCATCGCATCGGCCCGGCAGAATGTGCCGTTTTTATGGTAATCTTCGGCGAATTCAGAACTTCCCATTGGGTCGATGTGGGCATCGACCCCTACAGGGGCAGCACTGAATAAATCCCCGCTTGCTTCACTGGGGTTTTCAGCGAAGCAAGCGGGGATTCGTGTCGTTTTCAGCCCTTCAGCGTCTGCTTTGCGTGCAGGAGCGCCTGACAGAGCGCGTCAACGTCGGCTTCCGTGTTGTCGCGGGAGAACGAGACGCGGATGGAGCCGTCGATGACGGCAGGGGGCAGATGCATGGCCTCAAGCACGTGGCTGCGGTGGCCCTTGGAGCAGGCGGAGCCTGCCGAGACATAGATGCCGTCTGACTGCAGACAGTTGATAATGCCCTGTGAACGGAGGCCCGGCAGGGACAGGTTGACGATGTGCGGCGCGGCCTGACTGCCGATGAGGACAAGTCCGTCAATTTGAGCCAGCTTTTCCCGGGCCAGATCGCGCAGGTGCGCCATGTGTTCCATGTCCGTCTTTGCATCCGTGCCGGCGCAGGCTGCGCCGAAGCCGCAGATGCCGGGCATATTTTCCGTGCCGGAGCGGTAGTTGCTCTCCTGTCCGCCGCCGTTTATAAACGCGGGGAGGGGAAGGCCGGGACGGATATATAACGCGCCCGTGCCCTTGGCGGCATGGATCTTGTGCGCGGAGACGGAGATCATGTCCGCGCCGAGCGCTTTGGCGCGGAATGGGACCTTCAAAAAGCCCTGCACGGCGTCGGTATGGAACAGCGCCAGCGGCGCGGCGCGGCGCACGGCCTTGACCATGTCGGCAATCGGCATGACCGCGCCCGTCTCGTTGTTGACCATCATGACGGAGACGAGAATGGTATCGGGCCGGAGGGCCTTTTTCAGTTCCTCGACTGTAATATTGCCGTCGTGGTCGGGCTGCAAATATGTGACCTCGAAGCCCTTCGCTTCCAGCTTCTGCATGGGGTGCAGGACAGCGTGGTGCTCCACGGCGGTCGTGACGATGTGGCGGCCGCGTTTGCCGAGACGCTCGGCGGCGGAGAGAATGGCCCAGTTGTCGGCCTCCGTGCCGCCGGAGGTGAAAAACACCCGGTCGGGCTCTGCGCCGAGGGCGGCGGCGACCGCCTGCCGCGCCTGCCGCAGACGGTGGGCGGCGTCAATGCCGAGCGCGTAGACGGACGACGGATTGCCCCAGCAGTCTGTGAGCGCCTCTGTCATAGCCCGCACGCAGGCAGGACAGGGCTGCGTCGTGGCGGAATTATCGAGATAGATCATAGTAAAACCTGATTTCTGTGGTTTATTTTCCAACGCAGAACCGCTCAAAAATGCGGTTTGTGATATCCTCGCGCATCGTCCGGCCCGTGACCTCGCCGAGCGCATCCATGGCCGCTTCCAGATCGACCAGCACCGCGTCGGGCGTCATACCCGCACGCAGGCTCTGCACGGCGGAATCGACGGATTTTTTTGCGCGCAGAATGGCGCCGGCCTGCCGTGCGTTCGTCAGAAGCGAGCCGTCGCACGGCGCATCGTCCGGGAAGAGCATATCAAACGCCTGCTCCAGCAGGTCAAAGCCCGTGCCGTCCTTGCAGGAGACGGGGATGATGTACGCAAACGGCAGATCGGACGGTTCAATCACGGCAGCCAGATCCTGTTTGTTCAAAATCGCAACGGCTTCCGGCGCTTCGAGCGCCGCGCCCATCGCGCGGCGGTCCTCGTCCGTCAGCGGTCTGGAATCGTCGACGACGAACAGCGCCACGTCGCAGTCCTTCACGGCCTCCATCGAGCGGTCAACGCCAATTTTTTCGATCACATCCTGCGTGTCGCGGATGCCTGCCGTGTCGACCAGCCGGACAAGGTGCCGCCCGAGTGTGACGGTCTGCTCGACCGTGTCGCGCGTCGTGCCGGGGATGTCGGTGACGATGACGCGGTCAAAGCCGGACAGGCGGTTGAGAAGACTGGATTTTCCGGCGTTTGGACTTCCCAGAATGACGGCTCTGATGCCGGACTGCACCATCCGGCCCCGACGGCAGGAGGCAAGCAGCGCGGTAAGCTGCCGGCTGCTTGCCGTCAGCGACGCTTCGTAGCCGGAGAGCGTGAAGGGGTCGATATCCTCGTCGGGGTAATCGAGCACGGCATGGAAATGCGCGCACAGATCGACCCAGCCGTCGTAGATCGGGTCGATCTTTTTGCGGATCGCACCTGCAACTTGTCCGGCGGCGTTTGCCGCCGCGTCGGCGGTTTCGGCGTCGATGAGATCGATCACGGCCTCGGCCTGCGTCAGGTCCATCTGGCCGTTTAGAAATGCGCGGCGTGTGAATTCGCCGGGCCGCGCCTGCCGGAAGCCTGCGGCGAACAGCGCCTCAAGTCCAGCGGTCAGTGCGGCGGGGGAGCCGTGGCATTGAATTTCGGCGGTATCCTCGCCGGTGTACGAATGCGGGGCGCGGGAGATGAACGCCATGCAGTGGTCGATGGGGCGTCCCTGTGCGTCGAAAAGCGTGCCGAGCGCAAGCTTCCGGTCGGGGAGGGAAGAAAGCGGTCTGCCGGAGTTCAGCCGGAAGACCTGCCCTGCGGCCTCAATGCACCCGTCGCCGGACAGGCGCAGAATGCCGATGCCCGTGCGGGCACGGCCCGTGGCAATGGCGGCAATTTTATCAGACATGACCCCTCCTCACCGGTAGACGACCTCGATGCCCTTGAGCAGCAGCGGCATGATGTCAAAAACCGCCGTGTCGCCGACCGCGCATGGAAGCTTCGTCACGTCCACGCACGTGTGCAGCATCCCGATATGGCCCAGCACGCGGCACTTTTTCCCGTTTACCGTTACATAGATATGCTTTTTGAAGACCATCTGCTTCAGATTCCGCAGAACGCCGCGCAAACAGTCGCGGAAGCGGAACAGATCGTTTCCCATCTCCACGCCGAACCCGTGGTACCAGCCCACGGAGAACACGGCCACGCGGGTGGGCTTTTTTGCCGTCCAGCCCGCGCCGTAGCCGCAGCTGTGGCCCTTCGGGAGCCAGCGGAGCTCTTCGATCGTCGCTTGGCACTCGCCGATGCGGGCGAGGCCCCAATTCCCGCGCACGGCCACGCGGCCCAGAATTGCCGAGCCCACGCGCACGCCGTCCATCGCGTATTCCGGGTATTTGAGCAGCCCGGCGGAGTTCAGCATATGCGCCATGCCGGTGTCGCAGCCCTCGGCATGCAGCTTCTCGAGAACGCCCTGAAACGCCTCGGCCTGCGCAATCGTCGCTTTCTGATTGCAGAACGCGGAATGCAGATGCGTATAAATGCCGGTCACGTGCAGGCCGGGCATATACTTGAAAATGGGCAGCAGCTGATCCAGCTCGTCCGGCAGAAAGCCGTAGCGGCCCATGCCGGTGTCGATCTTGACGTGTACCTGCGCCTGGACACCGAGCGTTTCCGCCACGCCGTTCAGGACGGCTGCGTCGTTCTGGCTCGAAACGGTCAGAATCGCGCCGAGGTTCAGAAGCTGCGTCAGCTCCTGCGCGTCGGCGGTCGGGCGGAGCATCAGAATGACACAATCCTGAAACCCGCCTGCGCGCAGGCGGCTGACCTCGGAAACCTCCGTCACGGCAAAGTGCGTGACGCCGGCTTCCCGGCAGATCGCTGCCATCTGGACAAGGCCGAGGCCGTAGCCGTCACCCTTTAAAACGGCCCAGAGGACTGCGCTGCCTGCGCGGTCCTTTAGAATTTGCAGATTGCTCCGCACGGCGGCGGAGTCGACGACATACGCTTTCATGCTGCGCCTCCTGCGTTATTTTTTGTCTCGGTTCTTGATGAGATAGACGGTCTTGCGAAGATCCTTGAAGACCGACGTGCCGTGCTCCACGGCCCAGTAAATGACCGGCGAGAGCACCAGATCCTCTTCGCCGACGAACTCGGTGAAGTCCCCGCCGAAGCCTTGCTTGAAGCGGAACAGGCCGTAGAGCGGGTTATCCTCGGAGACGTTTCCGGATACGCCGCGGAAATCGTAGACCCGGCAGCCGGTCTCGACGGCCCACTGGATCATGCGCCACTGCAATAAATAGTTGGGCATCAGATTGCGGTGCTCGTTGCTGGACGCACCGTAGAGATACCAGACCTTGTCGCCGTAGTGGATGGCAAGCGTGCCCGCGATGGGCGCGCCCTCGGGGTCAAAGGCCATGTAGAGCCGCGCGTGCTCGCCGAGATTGTCGAGCATATTCGCGAAATACTCCGGCTTGCGCGTGACAAAGCCGTCGCGCACGCCGGTCGTCAGCATGAGATCGGCGAACGCCGGGACCATTTCCTTGCCGCAGATCTTCACGCTTACGCCCTTGCGCTCGGCCAGGCGAATATTATAGCGCCATTTCTGGTGGAAGGCCGCCATAAGCTCATCTTCCGTTTTGCCCTCGACGTTCAGACGGAAGACATAGCGCGGCTGGATAGCCTCAAAATTCTTCCCGCCCTCCTTGCACCGGAAGCCGAACGACTGCATGAGCGCGGCGAATGCCGTGTTGCTCGACGGCACGTCCGGGTCGAGCTTGATAACATATGATTTATATTTTTTTGCCAGTTCTTTTGCGCCCTCCAGCAGCTGGGCAAACGTCTCGCGGTCGTCCAGATCGCAGACCGGGCCGCGGCAGCCGTACATCAGCGTCCGGCCGATGCCGGGAACCTTGCGGGTCATGAGGGCCAGAGAACCTTTGATTTTCCCGTCCTCGCCGCGCACGGCGACGGCGTCCCATGTCCACATGGGCTTCTGTTTGGCCCAGAGACTGCTCTGCGCAAAATTGCCCTTCGGGTGGCTCTGCACAAACGCTTCATATTCCGCAAGCGTCTTGTCGGTAATCAATTCATACATGGCGGTACATCTCCAGATACATATTATATATGTGTGATTTCAAATCGCTTTCGCTATAGTCTACCACAAACAGCCGGGATATGCAAACCTGTGACGCGGAAAACAGGTATACTTTTCTGCGTTTGCGGAAAAATGACAGAAGAATCATCCAAACAGGAGGCGAAACCATGGCGCATTGGGGCATGGAGGACGTGCAGGCGTGCTTTGGGGATACGGCGGATCTCAATACCCGGCAGATCACGGTCGGCGGGCAGAGGCTGGGACTGCTGTTTCTGGACGGGCTGACCTCCGGCGGGGATATCGCCGAGCAGGTGCTGAAGCCGCTGATGGAGACGGTCACGCCGGGGAGCATACAGGAGGTTCTGACGCAGGCGGAGCGGGCGAGAGTCTACTGCGCCGTCGCCGAGCGCACGCAAGCCCCCGCGCAGACGGCGGACAAGCTGCTGCACGGCTATTGCGCTGTCATTTTTCGGGGCACGGACACGGCGCTCTGCTTCGAAACGAAAACGAGCGCCCGGCGCGGCCCCTCCGCGCCGGAGTCGGAAAACACTGTCAAGGGCGCGAAGGACGCGTTTACCGAGACGATGCGCATCAACACCAGCCTCCTGCGCCGCCATCTGCGCACGGCGCAGCTGCGTTTTTCACAGAAGACCGTCGGCCTGCGCACGAAAACCGCCGTCACGGTCTGCTATCTCGCCGACCTGACCGCGCCGGAGCTTGTCCGGCGCATGGAAAAGCGGCTGGAGAATATCGACATTGACGGGATGCTCACGCCAGCAAGCGTCGAGGAATACGTGACCGGTTCCCGCCGGACAGCCTTTCCGTTATTACAATACACCGAACGCCCGGATACCTTCTGCCAGGGCCTTCTGAACGGACAGGTCGGATTGCTGGTTGACGGGCTGCCGCTGGGGTATCTGGCCCCGGTCGATCTCGGCATTCTGATGAAATCGACGGAGGACCGCGCGGTCGACTATCTCTCGGCGTCCTGCCTGCGCGTGCTGCGGTATCTGGCGCTGCTGGCCGCGCTGCTGCTGCCGGGGCTGTATGTCGCCATGGCGACGTACCATCAGGAGATGATCCCGACAAAGCTGCTGCTGGCGATCATCGAATCCAAGCGCGAGGTGCCGTTCGATACGGTTTTCGAGGTGGTGGGCCTGCTTGCCGCGTTTGAGCTTTTGCAGGAGGCGGGGCTTCATCTGCCGCAGGCCATCGGCACGGCGGTTTCCATCATCGGCGGCCTCGTCGTGGGCACAACGGCGGTCGATGCGCATCTCGTTTCGCCTGCCGCGCTGATCGTCACAGCCTCTGCCGGGATCTGCGGCTTTACGCTTCCGAGCCGGGATCTGTCCGACGCCGTTCGCATCTGGCGCTTCGCACTGGCGATTCTGGCGGGAGCGGGCGGGCTGTTCGCCCTGACGGCAGGCGGCATTGCGCTGCTGATCCACCTGTCGGGGCTGACGAGTCTGGATGTGTCCTATCTCGCGCCGTTTTCCGACGCGCGGGCAAGACGCGCCGTGCTGCGCCCGCTGCTGGTGCGGCAGAAATGGCGCGACACGGCGCTGCACCCGCAGGATCTGAAAAATCAGGGGGACGGTCATGCTCAATAAAATCAGTATCGCGCTGCTGGCGGCCGCGTCGGTGGTCAGCCTTTGTATGCTGCCGCGCACGGGGACGGACGCGGCGAAGCTCCTGCCTGCGCAGGTGCTCGTGATCGCGCAGGAGGACGGGCGGATCACCGTGGAAAGCGACAACGGCGTATCCGGCTCCGGCACGACGCTCCCGGACGCGCTTGCTGCCATGCGGGAAGGGGCGGAGGGCACGCTCTTTCTGGACACGGCGGAGCATATTATTCTCCTGCAAAGCACACAATCGCTTCTGCCCGCAGCGGTGCGGCAGCGGCAGTTCCGCCCGGCGGCAAAGCTGTATCTGGCGCGGATGGATGCATTGGATGCAGACGGCTGCGTGGAATTTTTGCAGGCGCACCCCGGTGCGGTGACGCTCGCGGACGCGCACGCCGCGCTTCTGCGCGGAGAAGCACTCGACCCGGCGATTCTGCTGCCGGGGGAAAACGGAGGGATCATTCTTGCAGGATAAGCTGACGCCGAGACAGGTGCGCGCGTGGAGCCTGTGCGCGCTAAGCGTTCCGGCGGCGATGGCGCTGCCGGGCTGCGGCTGGCTGTGGGTGCTGGGCGGGAGTATTCTCGCCTGCGCGCTTGCCGCCTGCCAGCAGGCGATGCAGCGGCACTCCGGCCTGTGTATGCGGCAGGCGTTTGCCCGCGCGTTCGGAGCTGTTGGCGGACGGATCATGGCAGCGGCGGAGCTTTTGTGGCTGCTGTTTGCGGCCTCGGGCGCTGCTGCGGCCAGTCAGATCGCGTTTGAAGACGACCTTGGCCCGTTCCTGCCCGCGATCCCGCTTTTGCTGGCGGCGCTGGCCGGACAAAAGGGACGGCTGGCAGCCGGACGTGTCTGTGCAGTGCTTGCGTTGTGCCTCGCGGGACTGTATGCGGTCATTGCCGCAGCGTCCCTGCGGCACGTTCGGGTAGATTGGAGCCGCCCGCAGGGCGTTCCGGCGGATGCCGCGCTGGCGTTCTGCCTGTGTCTGGGGCCGGTCTGCATGGAATTTGTCACGGCGGAGGAGGAAACACCGCACATTTCACCCGGTACGGCGGCAGCATCTGCGCTTCTTCCCGCAGTCCCGGCATTTCTGACGGCGGCCTGCCTGTCGCCGGAGCTGGCGCGGCAGGAGCCGCTGCCGTTTCTCACGCTGACGAAAAGCCTGTCTGTGCTGTCGGTCATGCAGCGGTTCGAGCTGCTGCTGTCAGTCGCGCAGCTTTTGGGGCTGTTTGCGCTTTTGACGATGCTGGTGTGTGCGGCAGAACGCATGCTGGGAGCTGTCAGACGGAAAAATGGCATGGGAAGCACCGGAGGTGTGTTCTGCCTGCTGGCATTTGGCGGAAGCTTTCTGGCGTACCGGCTGCCGATCTGGAGCTGGGCTGTGGGAGCGGCTATATTTTGGGGTGTCGTGCCGATATTAACACAAGTAATAGTAAATATAAAAAAGAGTGAAAAATAATGAAAAAAAGGGTTGACAAACTGGTTTTTCGATGGTATCATAGCCGAGCGTTCTGAGGAGCGCAGCAAATCGGACGGAAGTCAAGAAAAAAGATCGAAAAGATCAAAAA
>OHBW01000582.1_pt1 | contig 16736 bp, 14 predicted proteins | sample 1577411 | NCBI WGS metagenome assembly OHBW01 (sample SAMEA3879534, study PRJEB24766) | human gut metagenome | biome: human-associated habitat; feature: feces | place: USA | collected 1985/1987 | reverse complement strand
ATTTCCAGGAAAAAGTCCTCGCCGAACAGCTCGCGCAGCTCAAGCGCTTTTTTCTTTGCGCCCTCGTAATCGTCCGCGACGATGTGCCGGGAGAGATATCCCGCGAGACAGCCGGAAAGACAGATCAGCCCCTCGGCGTGCTCATGCAGCAGCGCCCAGTCGATGCGCGGCTTGACGTAAAACCCGTCCGTAAAGCCGCAGGAGACAAGATAGCAGAGATTCCGGTAGCCGACGTCGTTTTTGCACAGAAGGATGAGATGGGAATACTCGTTGTCGATGCCGTGCTCACGGTCAAAGCGGGAGCGCGGCGCAACGTATACCTCGCAGCCGATGATCGGACGGATGCCCTCGGCGAGACACGCGCGGTAAAAAGAGACCGCGCCGTACATTACGCCGTGGTCGGTGCAGGCAATGGCGGTCTGTCCGCACTCCTTCACCCGCTCCATCAGCTGGTCGATGCGGCAGGCACCGTCCAGAAGGCTGTATTCCGTATGGATATGCAAATGGGCAAAGGGACGGGTATTTGCGGTAGGTTCACTCATTGTACTGCCTCCTGTCCCTCCTGCTGGCGCTGGCGCAGATTTTCCGCCAGCGCCTCCAGCTTTTTCATCCGGTGTGATAAGCCGGATTTGCTCACAGCCGGATCAAAGCAGCCGCACAGCGCGGTAAGCGAAAGATCCGGGTATTGCAGCCGCTTGGCTGCTGCCTGCTGCAATACCTCCGGCAAAGTTTCCAGCGCGTGCTGCTCCTGCAAATAGCGGATGGCTTTCAGGGTCTGGGCATTCGCCCGCGCCGTTTTGCCAAGGTTTGCGGTATCGCAGTTGGTCTGCCGGTTGGTCTGATTGCGTACCTGCTTGAACGCCTTGAGTACGCTGATCTGGGTCGCGGCATCCGCAGCACCCATAAAGCGGAGTAAGCGCTCCACATTGGCACCGGTCTTGACGTAGATCAGGTTCACGCCGTTGCGGCGGGTGCGGTGGGGCGCAAACTCGTGCTCGGCCAGCAGCGCTTCAAAATCCCGGGCGAGGTTCGTCCGGGAGGTGAGAAATTCCAGGTTATATTCCTTTTGCGGGTCGGTGACCGTGCCGCTGCACAAAAAGGCCATGGCGATATAGGCACTGACGCAGGTCTGGCAACGGATGAGCCCGGGGTCGATCTGCAAGCTGGTCTCCCTGCCGGTGGTGCCGAACAGTTCATGCATCCGCGCCACCTGTTCCGGCGCCCGGATGTTGAACTCGTACAAAACACCGCTGGGCCGCTGCTTTTGCAAAATTTCGCCCTGCACGCCGCAGCGGGCAAACAGCTGCTGCGCCAGCTGCACCGTATGGGGTTGCTCGGTTTGCAGCACAAGGCCGCGGGCATCAAAGTATTTGGCAAAGCAGGCAATGCCATAGGCGGCTGCACGCACACAGCATTCCTTGGTGGGGCTGCGCTGCGCGATTTCCTCCCGCGCACTGGATGCAAAACTCATAGTATTTCCTCTGTTTTCAGCGCACGGCATCCCGGTGCTGCACCCCGGGCTCGTAGCCCAGAGAGGTGCAGTATTCCGCAAGCTTGCGTGCGAATGTGATGGAGCGGTGCTTGCCGCCTGTGCAGCCCACCGCAATGGTCAGCTGGCTTTTGCCTTCCTTGACATAGAGCGGCAGGGCGTACTGCAAAAAGTTCTCGTACCGGCGCAGCAGCTCCTGTGCTTCGGGGTAGCCCATGACAAAATCTACCACTTCCTGATCCAGTCCGGTCTTGTGCTTCAGTTCCGGCACATAGAAGGGGTTTGGCAGGCAGCGCACATCCAGCACAAGGTCGGCCTCCGGCGGCAAACCAAACTTGAACCCGAAGGACATAATGGTGAGACGCATGGCATTTTTTGCCCCGCCGTTTTTCATGAACAAATCGCAGATACGCTCTTTATTCTGGGAGGTGGAGAGCAGGCCGGTATTGATGGTATAGTTTGCACGTTCCTTCAAGGGCTGTAAGATTTGCCGCTCCTTTAAAAAGGCATCTCGGGTAGAGATGCCCTCTGCAATGCTGATGGGGTGGCGGCGGCGGGTCTCGCTGTAACGGCGCATCAGCACATCGTCCGGCGCATCCAGAAACAGAATCTTATAGGGTGTTTTCTGCTCGTCCAGCTGCTGCAGGGCAGTCTCGATCTGTTCCCTGCTGCGGCAGCCGCGCACGTCCATGGAAAGCGCCACCCGCTCCAGCTGGTTGTCGCCCGCCTTGGAAAACGCCGTAATGCTGGGCAGCAGCCCCGCCGGGACGTTATCGATGCAGAAAAAACCGATATCTTCCAGCGCATTCATAGCCACAGACTTTCCCGCGCCGGAAAGCCCGCTGACGATCAACAGCTCCATCTGTGTTCCACACTCCCTCTATTTGCGCAGTTCAGCGGACTACGCGGATCTCTTTTTCCAGATCATAACCGGTCTTTTCCTTTACGATGGTGCGTACTTCTTCGCACAGCGCCAGCACGTCTGCGCAGGTGGCGCCGCCAAGGTTCACCACAAAGCCGCAGTGCTTCTCGCTGACGGCGGCACCGCCGTGCCGGTAGCCCCGCAGACCGCACTGGTCAATGAGGGCTGCGGCAAAAGCGCCCACCGGGCGCTTGAAGGTACTGCCTGCGCTGGGCTTATCCAGCGGCTGCTTATCCAGCCGCTTTGCCATCAGCTCGTCCATCTTTGCGCGGATAACCTCCGGCTCGCCCGGAGTCAGGGCAAACTGCGCCGAGAGGATACAGCCGCCGTTTTCTTCAAAAATGCTGTGGCGGTAGCGCAGGTCAAGTTCTGCTGCCGCCGCTTCTTTTACTTCGCCCTCGGCGGTAAGGTACTGCACCGTGGTCAGCACATCCTTCATCTCGCCGCCGTAGGCTCCGGCGTTCATGTAGACTGCGCCGCCCACCGTACCGGGGATGCCGTAGGCAAATTCCAGTCCGGTCAGGCCGTGTTCCAGCGCCGTTTTGCACAGCGCCGAGAGCCGCACGCCCGCCCCGGCCGTGAGTTGTGTGCCGTGCACCTCCACAGCGTCCTGCATAGAAGAAATATCCAATACCGCACCATCGTAGCCCTCGTCGGCAAACAGGATATTACTGCCGTTGCCCAGCAGATAGTGCCGGACGCTTTGCGCCTTGCACAGGGCAACGGCGCGGCAAAGCTGTGCATGGTCCACCGGCTGCACGAACAGCCGCGCCGGGCCGCCGATTTTAAAGGTACAGTGCGCTGCCAACGGCTCGTTTTCTTTATAAGCAATGCCTGTTGCGGTAAGCAGCTGCTTGAGTTGTTCCATAGGGTCAGGCTCCTTTTTATAGAGAGGTTCAGTCCATTTTGTCATCCAGTCCCAGCCGGATCAGCAGCTCCTTGGCTGCGTTATAGCCCATCTTCTTCTGGCGGTTATTGATGGCTGCAGTCTCCAGCACCACAGCCAGATTACGGCCGGGAGAGACCGGGATGCTGGTGCTGGGAATGCTCACGCCCAGAATGTCGTAGTATTCACTTTCCAGACCAGTGCGCTGGTAGTTCTTGGTGGGGTCCCACGCCTCCAGCTGCACCACCAGATCCAGACTTTCGCTCAGCTTGACAGCGCCTACGCCGTACACGCGGGCCACATTGACGATGCCGATGCCGCGCAGCTCGATGAAGTGGCGGATATTTTCCGGGGCAGTGCCCATGATCTGACGGTTGGACACCTTGCGCAGCTCCACGGCATCATCTGCCACCAGACGGTGGCCGCGCTTGACCAACTCAATGGCCAGCTCGCTTTTGCCGATGCCGCTGTCGCCAAGAATCAGGATGCCTTCGCCGTACACCTCCACCAGCACGCCGTGCCGGGTGATGCGGGGCGCAAGCTCCAGATTCAGTACGCTGATCAGGCTGCCCATCAAAGTGCAGGTAGTCTCGTTGGAACGCAGCAGGGCAACCGCGTGCTTCTGCGCCAGTTCCTGCATCTCCGGGAAGGGCGCCAGCTCCTCGCTGCGGCAGACGATGACCGCCGGGGGCTGCTGCCGGAACAGCTGCTCCAGCGCTTCGTAGCGCTTTTCTGCCGTCAGACCGGACAGAAAGTTCATCTCTGCCAGACCCATGATCTGCAGGCGAAGCTTATCAAAGTAATCATAATAGCCCGCCAGAAACAGACCCGGGCGGTTGACCTCGGCGATCTCTACGCTGATCTCATCCAGCGCCCGGGGGGTGTATACCACTTCCATGCTGACGCGGTCGGTCAGCGTTTTAAGCGAAACATTGAACGTACCCATCCTGGTTCCTCCTGTATCCTTTTGCCGCGCTGTGCTGCGGGCATTCTTATTCATATTATAATAAAATTCGGCGGCAAATACAACGCCCGGGGCGCTGTTTTTGTACCCACGGCGGGAAACCGACGCTGCATCGCAGCGTGTGCACAGGATTTTTACATTTTTCTTACTTTACATGGGTTTTACATTTCGGCGATTTCAGATTTTACATTGTTTTTCTATACTTAAAGCACAGGAGAAAAACACGTCAAGAAAAGTGAGGAAAACACTTATGACCATTTTTAATGTCTTTTCGCTGCTGGGAGGTCTGGCCCTGTTTTTGTTCGGTATGGACATCATGGGCAAGGCACTGGAAAAGCAGGCCGGCGGTCAGCTGCAGAAAATTCTCAGCAAGCTGACCGATAACCCCCTCAAGGGCTTTTTTCTGGGTCTGTGCGTGACCGCCGTGATCCAGAGCTCCAGCGCTACCACCGTTATGGTGGTGGGCTTTGTCAACAGCGGCATCATGGAGCTGCATCAGGCCATTGGCGTGATCATGGGCAGCAACGTGGGCACTACCGTGACCAGCTGGATTTTGAGCCTTTCCGGTTTGCAGGGCGACAGCCTGCTCGTCCAGCTGCTCAAGCCCACTTCTTTTAGCCCGGTGCTTGCATTTATCGGCATTTTGCTGTATATGTGTAAGAGTGAGAAGAAAAAGGGCGTGGGCACCATCCTCATCGGCTTTGCTGTGCTGATGACCGGCATGACCACCATGTCCAACGCGGTGCTGCCCCTGCAAAACGAGGCATGGTTCACCAGCCTGTTCACCCGCTTCTCCAACCCCCTGCTGGGCGTTCTGGTGGGCGCACTGGTCACCGGCATCATCCAGAGCTCCAGCGCCAGCGTGGGCATCCTGCAGGCGCTGAGCGCCACCGGCGTCATCACCTACGGCAGTGCCATCCCCATCATCATGGGTCAGAACATCGGTACCTGTGTGACCGCACTGCTGTCCTCTGTGGGTGCGAATAAGAACGCCCGCCGGGCTGCCATGGTGCACCTGTACTTCAACATTATCGGTGTGACCATCTTTCTGTTCGGGTTCTACGGACTCAACGCCGTCTGCCACTTTGCCTTTGTGAATACCACCATCGAGGCCTGGGGCATTGCAATCGTGCACTCGGTGTTCAACATTCTGGCCACCGTCATTCTGCTGCCCTTTGCCACCGGGCTGGAAAAGCTGGCCATCCTGACCATTCCCGATTCCCCGGAAAAAGAGGAGTTTGCGCTGCTGGATGACCGTCTGCTGAACACCCCCGCTGTTGCTGTGGAACGCGCCCGCGCCGCTACCGCTGAAATGGCCGAGCTTGCCCGGGTGGGCGTGGTGCAGGCCATGAGCCTGACCCACGAATGGAACGACGAACTTGCCCAGAAGGTGCGGGACGAGGAGTGCCGGGTGGACCGGTACGAGGACGCACTGGGCACTTATCTGGTCAAGCTGTCCGGCCGGGAACTGAACCACACCGACAGCCAGAGCGTGAACACCCTGCTGCACACCATCAGTGATTTTGAGCGCATCAGCGACCATTCCGTCAACCTTCTGGAATCCGCCGAGGAGATGCACCAGAAGGAGATTCACTTCTCCAAGGATGCACAGGAGGAGCTGCAGGTGCTGGAGGATGCGGTGCAGGACACCCTGAGCCGCACCACCGATGCTTTCCGCAAGGGAGATCTGCACCTTGCCTCCAAGGTGGAGCCGCTGGAGGCCGTGGTCAACGAGCTGGTGCGTGCCATTAAGGCGCGACACGTTGCCCGCCTTCAGGCCGGCAGCTGCTCCATCGAGTACGGTTTTGTGCTGGATGATCTGCTGACCAACTACGAGCGTGTGTGCGACCATTGCAGCAACGTGGCAGTTGCGCAGATCGAGGTGGCACAGGACAGCTTTGACACCCACGCCTACCTGAACGACCTGCGCCACGGCAACGACACCAAGGAAAGTGAAGAATTCCACCGCCGTCTGGGCCGCTACCGTGAGCGGTATTTGTTCCCGGACGGACAGACTGCTGAGGAGAATTGAGTTATGATCTATATTGTAGAGGACGACGCTTCCATCCGCGAGCTGGAGCAGTATGCCCTGCAATCTAACGGCTACGAAGTGCAGGGCTTTGAGAGTGCCGAGCCTTTCTGGCAGGCCATGCGTGCTGCCGAGCCGGAGCTGGTGATTTTGGACGTGATGCTGCCCGGCGAGGACGGCTTTTCCATCCTGAAAAAGCTGCGCGCGCGGCCTGCGACCAAACGCCTGCCCATCATTATGCTTACGGCGAAAAATTCGGAATACGACCGCGTGATCGGACTTGACCACGGCGCGGACGACTTTGTTTCCAAGCCGTTTTCCATGCTGGAGCTGATCGCGCGCATCCGCGCAGTCCTGCGCCGAGCAGAGCCTGCGCAGACGAGCGGCGATTTTTCGCTCGGCCTGCTGTTCGTCTCCCCTGACCGCCACGAGGTCAAGGTCGGCGGCAAGGACGTGATGCTGACCAACAAGGAATTTGAGCTTTTGTGCCTGCTGCTGCGCAACAAGGGCATCGTATTGACGCGCGCAACGCTGATGGACCGCGTCTGGGGCTTTGAGTCCGAACGGGAAAACCGGACGCTGGACGTGCATATCCGAACGCTGCGCGTCAAGCTCGGCGAAGCGGGAAGCTATATTGAGACGGTGCGCGGCATCGGCTATAAGATCGGAGGTGAAGATCTGTGACGGCCAAGATATTTCGAAACGCGTTTTTGATCGGGTTTACCGTTCTGCTTGCCTGTATTTTGCTCTTTTTCTTCATTATGTACTCGAACTATCAGGCGCAGGCATATGACATTCTGGAGGTCGAAGCCGAGCACATTGCGGAGGGGATGCAGATCTGCGGCGGCGAAGAGTATCTCGCCGCGATGCAGTCTGACGAGCGCATCACATGGATCGCGCCGGACGGCTCTGTGCTCTATGACAATATGGCGGACGCCGATACGATGGAGAATCACCTTCAGCGCCCGGAGGTGCAGGGGGCCTTCGAGACGGGAAGCGGACGGTCTGACCGCTATTCCTCCACGATTCTGGAAAAGAACAACTATTACGCGCGTCTGCTGAAGGACGGGACGGTTCTCCGCGTGGCCGGAAAGCAGACGAGCGTAGCGGCCATGGCGCTGATGCTGGTGCAGCCGTCTTTGTGGATTGTTGTGCTGGTGCTGGTGCTGTGCGGACTGCTTGCCATGCGGCTGGCCAAGCAGATTGTCCGGCCCATCAACGCCATCAATCCCGATAATCCGAACGCCACGCCGACCTATCCGGAGCTTCAGCCGCTGATCTCCCGCCTGCAGGAGCAGAACCGCACCATCCGCACGCAGCTGAGTGAGCTGTCAACGCGGCAGCGCGAGTTTGACGCGATCACGGAGAATATGCGCGAGGGCTTTCTGATCGTCGACGATAAGTGCAACATTCTTTCCAGCAACCGCAGCGCACTGCGTCTGCTGGGGATTGACGGGACGCCGAAGCCTGAAAATCTGCATCAGGCCGTCTGCTCCGGTGAGCTTCTGACGCTGGTCGATGCTGCGCTGGATGGAACGCGCGGCGACGAGGAGCTTTCCTTCGGCGGCGGCACGTGGCAGCTGTATGCCAATCCGGTCATTACCGGCAGCCGCGTGACGGGCGCGATCGTGATCTTCATGGACGTGACCGAGCGCGAACAGCGTGAGGCGCTGCGCCGCGAATTCTCGGCCAATGTTTCGCATGAGCTGAAAACGCCGCTGACCTCCATCACCGGCTTTGCCGAGCTTATGAAGGAGGGGATGGTCCCGAAGGAAAAGATGCAGGAATTCTCCGGCGACATTTACCGGGAATCCCGCCGTCTGATCGATCTGGTCGACGACATCATCCAGCTTTCCCGGCTGGACGAGGGCACGGCAAACTTCGCAAAAACGCCGGTCGACCTGTATGTGCTGGCGGGCAGCGTGATCGAGAGCCTCCGCCCCGTCGCGCAGCGGCAGAATATCACGCTCAGTCTCTCCGGGCAGCACGCCGTAATTCAGGGTGTCGAGCAGCTTTTACAGGAAATGGTCTATAACCTCTGCGACAACGCGATCAAGTATAACGTTCCGGGCGGCAATGTCGCTGTTTCTGTCTGGCAGAATGGACCGACGACCACGCTTTCCGTCGTGGATACCGGCATCGGCATTCCCTACGCTGACCAGAGCCGCGTGTTTGAGCGCTTCTACCGCGTCGATAAGAGCCACTCCAAGGAGGTTGGCGGCACTGGTCTTGGCCTCTCCATTGTCAAGCACGCCGCGCAGTACCACGGCGCGAAGATCGAGCTCAAGAGCGATCCCGGCAAGGGCACGGCGATTGCCGTCAACTTCACCGCTGCAAAATAACCGTGAATTCTGATAGGGCCGCTGCCGAAGCAGCGGCCTCTTTCGTACATTTTCCCGATCCTGCCTGAATCGCCCATTTTTCGCTTGCATCGCGGCTTTTAATCCGGTAAAATACCGGTATCTGTTCTTTGGAGGCGTTTTATGCACGAATTGACGTTTGCTTCCACCGCACTGATGATCTGTGTCGCGGCTGGGGCTTATCTGGCGGGCTGCTGCAACGGCGCAATCATCACGTCGTTCCTGTTTTACAGGGATGACATTCGCAGGCACGGCAGCCACAACGCAGGGCTGACCAATTTCTACCGCGTATACGGCAAAAAATTCGCGATCTGCGTCATACTGGTCGATATGCTCAAGGCATTTGTCGCAGTAAAGCTCGGCTCGGCTGTATTCGACGCGTATCTGGGACTCCGGCTGGAGGGCGAGTATTTTTCCGCCCTGTTCTGTGTAATTGGACACATTTTCCCTGCGTTCTATTCCTTTAAGGGCGGCAAGGGCATTCTTTGCAGCGGTACGCTCCTGCTGCTGCTGGACTGGCGCATTGCGGCGGTCGGCTGGGGACTGTTTGCGCTGCTGTGGCTCACAACGCGGTACGTCTCGCTCGGATCTGTATCGGGTGCAGTCAGCTTCCCGGTCACAACACTGATCTTCTGTCCGGGGAATTGGACGGTGTTCGTGCTGTCGCTTCTCATCGCGGCGCTCGTGATCTGGGCACATCGGGAAAATATCAGCCGTCTGCTGCACGGCACGGAATCCCGGTTCCGCTGGCACACAGACGCACCCTGAACGTATCGACCGATTTTCAGACAGAGAGGTTTTCCATGATTATCGACTTCCACACGCACACATTCCCGGATCAGATCGCGGCCTCGGCCGTTGCGCGCCTGTCTGACAGGGCGAATATTCCCGCGTATTCCAGCGGTACGGCGGGCGGCCTGCTGCTGGCAGAACGGGCGGCAGGCGTTGACCGTTCGATCATTCTCCCGGTCGCCACGAAGCCGGAGCAAGTGCATCATATCAACGATGCCGCCGCAACACACAACGAGCATGCGTTTGTCACAAATATGTTTTCCTTTGCCTGCATCCATCCGGACTATGCAGACTGGAAGCAGGAGCTTGACCGCATTGCGGCCCGAAATATGCGCGGCATCAAGCTTCATCCGGCTTATCAGCAGACCGATCTGGACGATCCAAAATATCTGCGCATTTTAGAGCGGGCGGGCGAGCTTGGGCTGATCGTCGTGACGCATGCAGGCTTCGATATTGGCTTTCCCGGCTGCCGATGCTGCACGCCGGAAAAGGTGAGAAATGCGCTTCGTCAGGTCGGTCCTGTGACGCTGGTGCTGGCGCATATGGGTGGCTGGTGCTGCTGGGAAGAAGTTCCGGAGCTACTTGCGGATACCCCGGCTCTGCTGGACACGGCCTTCTCGCTCCGTCCGGCAGAGGCGGAGGAGGGCGATCCCCAATGGCTCTCGGATGAGGCGTTTGTGAACCTTGTCCGCACGTTCGGCGCGGAGCGTATTCTGTTCGGCACAGACAGCCCATGGGCTGACCCGCAGACCGAGCTGCGGCATATCCGCGCACTTCCCCTCTCGGATGAGGAAAAAGCGGCCATCCTCGGCGGAAACGCCAAGCGGCTGCTGCGAATCTGATTGCTAACTGCATATTAAAAAAACGGAGAAAACCGGCAGCGGTTTTGGCGTGTGCCGATAAGGCAGTAATTTGAGATAACTGCAAAATTGGCATCTGCCGGGCAGGATTGGACAACAAAAACAGGCGGCACTCAGCTTCGGTTGGGCGCCGCCTGTTTTGCACATATAAGGGTAGAAAATCACCGATTTTCCGCTCGGATACTTAGTCCAATACGATGTCCTTTTTCTTTCCGTTCTTCTTTCTCGGATACTGCCGGATACGGGTGACAAAATCCAGATTGATAATCTCCAGTTCTCCCGTCTTCTTCTCTATGACCATACCGCCGTCGTCAAATTCTTTTATCACTCCCTGTACGCTGCCGTCATTTGAAGTGATCGTATAAATGATGCACTCTTCGCCGATAAACCGTTTTGCCAGTTCTTTCATTTCACTGTTCTCCTTGTTCTGCTTTTTTTGATTCAAAATATGCCTGACTGCTGCCAGTCTCCTTTGCCGCATGATCCATGGGATAATCACAAGAAGGAACAGGGCAAGCAAAATGAGGTAAAGACTGTCCATTTGCGCATCCCTCCCAATTTATATTCAGGAGATTCTATTTCCTGCTTCGGAATATCGCATTGCTTCTTTACAGTACATCGATATATTTACAGCCCAAATAAGGCATACAGTAAATGAGGGCAGGAATCCAATGTCGAACACAAGCGCACAGACCGCAAGCACGATCGCCAAAACCGTACACACCGCATTTGTTGCGGAGTATGCTTTGAACGCACACTTGCCGATCATAATTTTTTCGGCTTCATCGCAGTCGTCAATCCACTTTTTTTGAAATCTCATATCGTAGACGGACGCTTTCTTTTCGGGATTCATTTGCTTAGTTGTATCTACGCACTTTTGCTGAAAGAGGATCGCTTCAATCATAATAGCGAAGAAAGAGACGATACCGATGAAAAATACAATGGTTTTCTCCATGTCGTCAAATATTGCAAAACCTCCCGAATAGGATGCCGCGATCAGAAAATAGGCGACGATAAAGCTTGCGCTCGCGATCCAAATTACGACAGACAATTTTCGGTCAATAGTATCCGAGATAGCCTCATCCTCGCCATCCCACGCAGCGAGCAATTTCTTTGCACTCCGATAAATCGGGAGGCAGAGTACAGGCACGATGATTGCTATCGCAACCATCAGCCACGGAGCAATGTGCGTTCCGAAAAACGCTCCCGTTTCTTTCATCATGCCGACCAGTTCATCCATCCCTCCTTTTGCCGCACCATAACCGGAGTAATAGCCGATTACACCGCCGACAATCGCACATACGACCGCAAAAAGCAAAAACTTAGGCAGAGCTTTTCGATTTGCCTCTTTGATTTCGTCATTTTTCATTTTCCGTTTCCTCCTGTAAATAGAAGACTTCTTCAACCGTAACGCCGCATACCTTTGCGATCGTCAGAGCAAGTGTAACGGACGGCGAATAATCGCCGCGCTCGATCAGGCTGATCGTTTGCCGTGATACGCCGCATAAGCGCCCCATTTCCTGCTGATTCACATTCAGGATCGCCCTGAATACTTTCAAGCGATTTTGCAGTATCATGCAGCACCTCCGTCTGACGATTTTACTTGTCTTAATGACAACTATCATTGTCATGTTGTATTATACTCTTGTTATTTGAATCTGTCAAGTTGTTTTGAAAAAGTGAGGGATAAAGTTCGTTGCCTTGCCCTCCGCTGTCAGTAGAATGGCGTGTTCTGCAGTTCGATCTTTATCTGGGGTCACCTAGGATGAACTGCTAAAAGCGGAACAGGCATGATCGAATCATGCCTGTTCCGAGAAGTTTGAATTTTACTGTCTTACCGGCAGGGGGCCTTTCTCCGTTCTTTTTTATCCGTTTTCCAGACTCATCGTTGCATAGGCGTTGAGATCCTGCCCTGCGCGTTTTCCGGCCAGATATTCGTAGTAGCCCTGCGCGCCGATCATGGCGCCGTTGTCGCCGCAGAGGCTGAGGGGCGGCATACACAGGCGGACGCCGAGCCGCTGTGTTTCGCGCGTGAACTCGCCCCGAATGCGGGAATTGGCAGCGACGCCGCCCGCGATGGCAAGCGTTTTGTAGCCAGTTTCCTTCAATGCCTGCATCGTCCGTGGCACGAGCATATCACTGACCGCCTTGGAAAACGACGCGCAAAGCGACGGGATATCCAGCGCCTCACCGCGCTGCTCATGCGTGTGAATAAGGTTCAGCGCCGCTGTTTTAAGACCCGAAAAGGACATATCGAGCGGATTTCCGCTGAGCTTCGTATGCGGCATGGGATATTTTGTTTCGTCGCCGGTCTGCGCCGTTTTGTCAAGTACAGCGCCGCCGGGATACGGCATACCGATCACGCGGGCGATCTTGTCAAAGCACTCCCCTGCCGCGTCGTCGCGCGTTGTGCCCATGATGTGAAATTTTGTGTAATCCTGCACGTCAACAATCAGCGTATGCCCTCCGGAGACGACGAGGCAAAGAAACGGCGGCTCCAGATCGGGATACGCCAGATAATTGGCCGCGATATGCCCCCGGATATGGTGAACCGGAACGAGCGGCACGCCGAGGCTGTACGCCGCCGCTTTCGCGAAATTCACACCCACCAGCACCGCGCCGATCAGCCCCGGCGCATACGTCACGGCAATCGCGTCGATCTCCTGCCGCGTTATGGACGCGCGGGAAAGCGCCTCGTCTGCCAGCGCGTAAATTGCTTCAATATGCTTGCGCGAGGCCAGCTCCGGCACAACGCCGCCGTAAAGCCGGTGCAGTGCGACCTGTGAGGCGATGCAGTCCGTCAAAACTGTTCTTCCGTCCTCCACGACAGCGACGGCAGTTTCGTCACAGGAGGATTCCACGGCAAGAATTTTCATTTCAGTTCCTTTCTGAGAATGCGTGCATCCTCTTTGGGGTGTTGGTAATAGTTTTTCCGCAGGCCGATCTGCTCAAAGCCGAGCGCGTCATAGAGCGCGATTGCGGGCGCGTTGGAATCCCGGACCTCGAGCGTCAGGGCCGACGCCAGCATCTGTCTTCTCAGCGCCTTACACAGCGCAAGAACGAGCGCACGGCCAACGCCCCTCCGGCGATAATCCGGATGTACCGCAATGTTCATCATATCGGATTCGCCCAGAACGGTTTGGCTGCCAATATAGCCAGCGACGGTATCGCCGTCTACGGCGCAGAGCCAGAGACTCAGCGGGTTCTGCAGCTCACGTACAAGAATTGACTCCGGCCAGGGGTCAGAAAAGCAGGCAATTTCCAGCGCGGCGATCTGCGCAAGATGCTCCGGCTCCATCGGTGTTATGGTAAGTTCCGTCATGTTCTTTACTTTGCCTCATACCAGCTCGCGCCGGACTTCGCTTCCGCCAGCAGCGGGACCTTCAGCTGCACGACGTTTTCCATCTCGGCGGTCACAATTTTTTTGACCTGCTCCGCTTCCTTGACCGGGCACTCGACGATCAGCTCGTCGTGCACCTGCAAAACGAGCCGCGCCTTGAGCTTCTGCCTTCGGAGCGCCGCGTCGACGCGGATCATGGCCAGCTTGATGATATCCGCTGCCGTGCCCTGAATGGGGGTGTTGAGCGCAACGCGCTCACCGAACGAGCGGATATTGAAGTTGCTGCTTTTGAGCTCCGGCAGCTCACGGCGGCGGCCAAAGAGCGTGGTCACATAGCCATCCCGCTTCGCCTGCTCGACAATTTCATGCATATAGGTCCGGACGCCTGCATAATGCGCCAGGTAATTGTCGATATACTGCCGCGCTTCCTTGCGCGTGACGCCGATGTCCTCGGAGAGGGAGAACTCCGAAATGCCGTATACGATACCGAAATTGACGGCCTTTGCGTGGCGGCGCATGAGCGGCGTGACCTGCTCAGGCTCCACGCCGAAGACCTGTGCAGCCGTCGCGGTGTGGATATCAAAGCCGGAGCGGAACGCCTCCTGCATGGTTTTGTCGTCCGCGATATGCGCCAGAACGCGCAGCTCGATCTGGCTGTAATCCGCGTCAACGAAGACGCAGCCGTCGCTTGGCACGAACATCCGGCGGATCTCGCTGCCAAGCTCCGTGCGGACGGGGATATTCTGAAGGTTCGGATCTGTCGAGGACAGGCGGCCCGTGGCTGTGACAAGGTTCTGGAAGGTGGTGTGAATGCGCCCGTCGTCCGCGATCTGCTTGACAAGCCCGTCGGCATACGTGCTTTTGAGCTTTGTCATGGCACGGTAATCGAGAATCGCCTCAATGATTGGGTGCTTGCCCTTGAGCTTTTCGAGCACATCCGCGTTTGTCGAATAGCCGCTCTTCGTCTTCTTGCCTGCGGGCAGTCCCAGCTCGTCAAACAGGATCTCACCAAGCTGCTTCGTGGAATTGATATTGAATTCGCGCCCGGCGAAATCGAAAATGGTCTGCTGGGCCGCTTCAATGCGGCTTTGCAGCATATTTCCAAACGAGATCAGGGCCATCTGGTCAGCCTTGACGCCCGCATATTCCATCTCGGCCAGTACCCGGCAGAGCGGCAGCTCGATCTCATAATAGAGCTTTTCCATGCCGTTCTGCGCAAGCTTTTCCGGCAGCGCCTCATACAGTGCCGCGACCGCAGACGCCTCCGCAAGCCGATTGCACACCCGTGCAGCCTCTTCGCCGACCTCGTCCTTGTCCGCGCGGCCGATCTCAAAGCCGAGCAGATGCGTGACCACGCGGTCAAGGTCGTAGCTTCCCTGTGTCGCGTCGAGATCGTAGGCGGCCAGCGCAGTATCGAAAATGAAGCTCTCCGCTGGGTATCCAAGCTCCAGCAGGCGGCGCATGAGCGGCTTGCAGTCGTGCGTGACCTTCTTGACGGACGCGCCGAACAGGGTTGACATAAATTTTGTACTTTCCAGCGCGTCCCCGCAGAAATAATAGCCGCTTTCATCCGTATTGACCGCAATTGCAGAGAAATCCGGTTCTGCAATCAGATTTACATAATGTTCTTTCTGGAAGGATGCCGCAAGCGTCTCGGCGCGGGCGGCGTCGCTTACGACCTCGCTTGTGCAGACGCCATCGATCATGCCGTTCTCCGCTGTCTCCTGCGGCGCGTGCAGGCCGTACCGGGCAATGAGCCGCGTGAACTCCAGACGGGCAAACAGCTCGTATAGAGCTGCTTCGTCATACGGCTGTACAAGGCAAGCTTCCGGCGAAAACTCGATCGGCGCTTCGCAGCGGATCGTCGCCAGATCGTAGGACAGATACGCGCTGTCCCTCCCCTGTTCGAGCTTGGCACGCAGCTTTTCCTTGACCGCGTCCAGATGTGCGTACACGCCGTCCAACGTGCCGTAGTCCAGCAGCAGCTGCGTCGCCGTCTTCGGGCCGACGCCCGCAACGCCGGGGATATTATCTGAGCTGTCGCCCATGAGCGCCTTCAGGTCGATCAGATGAATGGGCTCAAAGCCGTATTCCTCACGGAATTTTGCGGGATCATAGTTGACTGCGACGGTCTGGGACAGCTTGGACGAGACGAGCTTGACCGTCACGTGTTCATCGATCAGCTGCAAAGAATCCCGGTCGCCGGTGACGATCACGCAGTCCCAGCCCGCATGGCCACAGCGTTTTCCGATCGTGCCGATCACATCGTCGGCTTCCCAGCCCTCGCATTCAAAAATCGGGATGCGCATGGCCCGCAGCACATCCTTCATAACGGGCATCTGCATGGCAAGCTCGTCCGGCATGGGATGGCGCGTGGCCTTATAGCCGTCATATTTCAAATGGCGGAATGTCGGCGCTTTAAGGTCAAACGCGACGCAGAGCGCGTCCGGCTTTTCGTCCGCGCGCAGCTTTTCCAGAATATTCAGAAAGCCATAAATGGCATTTGTAAAGAACCCGTCTCTGGTCGTCAGTGCACGGACGCCATAATAGGCGCGGTTGATGATGCTGTTTCCGTCGAGAACCATCAGCTTCATGGGCGTAAACTCCTTTGCATTTCTTTGGTTAGTTTACCACATTTCCGCCCTTCTTTCAAGAAAGGCGCTTCTTCCGGTTGACGGTTTTTCGTGAAAAGATTATACTAAAGAAAAAAGAAAAGGAGCATTTCGATATGATCTACTCTTCGAAGGACATGGAATCCCGCGCCGTTCTGGATACGGCGGCAAAGATCTGCGCTGCTGCGCGTACAGCCCCGAAGACCAGAGGCATGGATGGCCTCGTGACCTGCGTTTTAACGGGCGAGGATAAAAGCCAGCTGGCCGCGCAGATGCGGAAGCTGGCCGACGAGCTGGATTATGCGTTCTTTAACCGTGACGCAGATAACGTTGACGCGTCCGACGCTGTGGTGCTTTTCGGAATGGAGGAGGTGCGGCGCGGGCTTGACGCGGGTTGTCAGTACTGTCACTTCGAAAGCTGCGCCGACTGTACAGAAAAGGACGGCCTGTGCGCGTGGGATGCCATCGATATCGGCATCGCC
>OHBW01000581.1_pt1 | contig 16745 bp, 11 predicted proteins | sample 1577411 | NCBI WGS metagenome assembly OHBW01 (sample SAMEA3879534, study PRJEB24766) | human gut metagenome | biome: human-associated habitat; feature: feces | place: USA | collected 1985/1987 | reverse complement strand
GTGGGCACCGGCGCCGGCTTCCCCGGCATGGTGCTGCGCATCCTGGAGCCGGACTTTGATCTGACGCTGCTGGACAGCCTGGGCAAGCGCATCGACTTTCTGAAGGAGGTGTGCAGCCAGCTGGGACTGGCACGGGTGGATTGCGTCCACGCCCGAGCCGAGGAGTACGCCGCCGGACACCGGCAGCAGTACGACATCGCCGCGTCCCGGGCCGTGGCCAACCTCAACGTATTGTGTGAGCTGGCGCTGCCGCTGGTAAAGGTAGGCGGCCAATTCCTGGCCATGAAGTCCGTGTCCTCCGATGATGAGATCGCCGGAGCGCGGGGCGCCATCGGACAGTTGGGCGGCCGCATCGCGGACATCCGCGACTACACTGTACCGGAGACGGAGGTGCGCCACCGGCTGGTCATCGTTGAGAAGGTCAAGGACACCCCCGCAATCTATCCGCGGAGCTTTGCCCGCATCAAGAAAGCGCCGCTGAAATAGCGGCAGCACTCAGAAGGGAGGGTCACATGGGAAAGATCATCGCCGTTGTCTCCGGCAAGGGAGGCACCGGTAAGACATCCTTCACCGCCAATACCGGTCTGGCGCTGGCATCGCTGGACCAGCGCGTGTTGTGCATGGACTGCGACATCACGCTGCGGAACCTGGATCTGGCGCTGGGGCTCAGCGATCGGGCGCTGATGGATTTCTCCGACGTACTGGCGGAGCGCTGCACGCTGGAGCAGGCCGTGGTGACCCACGAGAAATACCGGTCGCTGGACCTGCTGGCCGCACCCATGGCTGACAGGCCGCTGGCCCTGACGGTACGGCAGCTGGCAGCTCTGGCCCGCGAGATACGGGAGAAGTACGACTGGTGCCTGATGGATGCCCCCGCCGGACTGGGCCAGGGGTTCAAGATGGCGGCCTGCATGGCCGATCAGGTCATCGTCGTCACCACCACCGATATCTCCGCCATGCGGGACGCCCAGCGCACCGCCATGGAGCTGTCCGCCTTCCCCGCCAACGCGGTGCATCTGGTGGTGGGCCGCGTGTCCCGTAAGACGCTCCGGGCCCTGCACACCACCATCGACGACGCCATCGACACCGCCGGTCTGCCCCTGCTGGGGGTAATCCCGGAGGACGAGGACGTCCCCTACTGCCTGAATCGCGGTCTGGTTCTGCGGGATTGGAATTTCTACGCCGCCCGCGCCTATGAAAACATCGCCAAACGCATCATGGGCCGAAAAATGCCCCTGATGAAGATATAACAGAGAAAGGAGCGCCCCTCTATGAATATTGCTTTGATGGCGCATGACAACAAAAAAGAGCTGATGGTGCAGTTCTGCACGGCTTACTGCGGTATCCTGGCCAAGCACACCCTGTGCGCCACCGCCAGCACCGGCCAGCAGATCGCAGATGCCACCGGCCTGACCATCCATCGGTTCCTGTCCTTCACCCACGGCGGCGGCCAGCAGATCGCGGCCCGCATCGCCTACAACGAGATCGACATGGTCCTGTGCTTTGACGACCCCAACCAGAAGGTCACAGACGAGGACGTGACCTATATCTCTCACCTGTGCGACCAGAACAATATCCCCTTTGCCAGCAATCTGGCTACTGCGGAGATGCTGGTGCTGGGCCTGAATCAGGGCTATCTGGACTGGCGCGACATCGTGAATCCCAAGAGCAAGCCCTTTACCGCCTGAACCGCCTTGACAACCGGCAAAAAATCGCCTATTATAAAGAGTGACCGCGTTGACTTTGCAGGAGTAACCCGCGCAACGCCGCCAGCAGAGAGGTGCGCCGCCGGCTGAAAGCGCACCGCGGCAGGACGGGCCAAGACAGCAGACGAGCGGGGATGGAAACATCCACGGCGCGCTCCCCGTAACAGGAGCAGAAAGGGCCGCACGGCGGCTGAAATTGGGTGGCACCACGAAGTGTTTGAACGCTCTCGTCCCAACGCAGGGGACGGGAGCGTTTTTTCACGCCGCCCGTGAAAAAAAAGGAGGCGTCTATGCAGTCTGTCATACGCTTTATCCACGAACACTACTACGACATCTTCATTCCGGTGACGGCGCTGGCTCTGCTGCGGCTGGCCATGTGCTTCGCCCAGCTGAAGCGCACCGCCGTCATCCGCCGGAAGAAGGGCGTCTACCATAGCGTGCGGGATGCCTACGCCGAGATCGGCGCATGGCTGGGCATGCTGCCCTTCCTGGCGCTGGCGCTGGCCGTACCGGCGTTCTGGCCGGTATGGGCTGCGCTCATCGTGGCCGGCGGCATCGTGGTGGGCAAGTTAGGCCGGAAAAAGGGTCTGGAGACAGACGACATCTACCGCGAGGTGGCCCGGGAGCTGAAGCACGAGGCGGAGGCCGAAGCCGCGCGGGAGGCGGCGTCCCACACGCTGGACAGCGGTACGGACGCCATCGGCGACGGCGCAGAGACACATTACGAAACGGAAAACACCGAAGATAAAGGAGAACATGACAATGGCTAAAATGACACCCCGCACCCTGTCGGGCTTCATGGAGTTGCTGCCCCAGCCGCAGCAGCAGATGGAACGGATGATGGATATCCTCCGCCGGACGTACAGCCTGTACGGCTTTACGCCGCTGGACACGCCGGTGATCGAGGCCAGCGAGGTACTGCTGGCCAAGGGCGGCGGCGAGACGGAAAAGCAGATCTATCGCTTCCAGAAGGGCGACAGCGATCTGGCGCTGCGCTTCGATCTGACCGTCCCGCTGGCAAAATACGTCGCGCTGCACTACAGCGAGCTGGCCTTCCCCTTCCGCCGCTACCAGATCGGCAAGGTCTACCGAGGCGAACGCGCGCAGCGCGGCCGCTTCCGCGAGTTCTATCAGGCCGACATCGACATCATCGGCGACGGCAAGCTCTCCATCACGAACGAGGCCGAGATCCCGTCCATCATCTATAAGACGTTCTCGACGCTCGGCCTGCGCCGGTTCCAGATCCGCGTGAATAACCGCAAGATTTTGAACGGCTTCTACGCCATGCTTGGCCTGTCCGAGCAGTCCGGCGATATCATGCGCACCGTCGACAAGCTCGACAAGATCGGCTCCGACAAGGTTCGCGTCCTGCTGGTCGAGGAGTGCGGCGTGGAGGAGGCAAAGGCCGATGAGATCCTGACCTTCATCGCCATCCGCGGCACGAACGGCGAGGTCCTGTCCGCGCTGGAGCAGTACCGCGGCAGAAACGAGGTCTTCGATCAGGGCCTGGACGAGCTTTCGTCCGTGACGAAGCTGCTCGGCGCGTTCGGCGTACCGGAAGAGAATTTCGCCGTTGACCTCACCATTGCGCGCGGGCTGGATTACTACACTGGCACTGTCTACGAGACAACGCTTCTTGACCATCCCGAGATCGGCTCGGTCTGCTCCGGCGGCCGCTTCGATAACCTCGCCGAGTACTATATCGACCGCAAGCTTCCCGGCGTCGGCATTTCGATCGGCGTGACGAGACTTTTCTACGTCCTCGGCGAGCAGGGACTTTTGAACGACGAGGTCTGCACCGCGCCGGCGGACGTGCTCATCCTGCCGATGACCGAGGACTTAAGCGAGGCCATCGCGCTGGCGACCGATCTTCGCGCCGCGGGCGTCAGCACGCAGATCTACACGGAAAAGAAAAAGTTCAAGGCCAAGATGAACTATGCCGACAAACTCAAGGTGCCGCATGTCTACTTCCTCGGCGAGGACGAGATCGCCGCAGGCGTCGTCTCGTGCAAGGACATGCGCACGGGCGAGCAGGTGAAGCTGCCGCGCGCGGAGGCGGTTCAGAGAGCAAAGGATTTTGTCGAAGCCGACCGCTGCAAGCCCGTCATCTGCGAAAAGTAAAAAGAACAACAAAAAAGAGAGCAGCCATGCGGCTGCTCTCTTTTTTGTTCTGCTTTAGTCCACGGTGCGCATGAAGCTCGTCGAGCCCTTCTGGAAGCGAACGTCCAGCTTGACGCGGTCGGCGCGCATGTAGCTTGTCGTATATTCGTAGATGTGGCCGTTTTCGGTCGTGGTGCGGCGCTGATGGAAGAACGCGGCCGAGCCGGGCGCGCAGTGCAGAAGCTGCGCCTCGTGCGGCGAGAGGACAACGGCCTCGTAAGTGTCCGACGCGGAAAATGGGATCACGCCCACATGGTAGAGGAGACTGTAAAAGCTGTGCGTTTCCAGCAGCTCGCGCGTCAGGTTGGGGTAGATGTACTCGGGATAATAGGACGTTTCAAGAATGAGCGGCGCGCCGTCCACGTTGCGCACGCGCGTGAAGCGGTAGACCTTCACGCCCGGTTCAAGGCCCATGAGCGCCACGATCCGGGGACTCGGCGTGATGACCGCAAAGTCCACGAGTGTGGACGAGGGCGACTTGCCGAGCTGCGAGATCTCCGTCGTGAACGAATACTGCACGCCCTTGCGGCGGGTGTTCGGGTCGGAGACGAACGTGCCCTTGCCGCGCTTACGCACGACAAAGCCCTCCTCCTCCAGTGCGCCGATGGCCTGACGCACGGTGTTGCGGCTGATGTCGTAGGCGCGGCAAAGCTCGGCCTCGCTCGGCAGCAGGTCGCCGACCTTGAGCGCGCCGGAGGTGATGCTGCGCTTGATGATGCCCATGAGCTGGGAGTAGAGGGGGATCTCACTGTCGAGCGACAGCGGGAGCTTGAGGATCGGATTCTGTTCCATGACGGGAGCCTCCCGAGAAAAATGTTTTGGAATATTCCTATTGTACCACATATCTTTGAGATGTTCCAGAACTTTTTCTGTTTTTCGCATGAGAAAACGGAGGGGGATCCCCCTCCGTTTTTCATGATCGCGTGTTTTTACCAGCCGGTGCCAAGCATCACCCCGTGCCAGCGACCGTCCTCTTGCAGTTGAATGGTGCAGCAGCGCTGGAACGCATACGCGCCCTTGGGCGCGGACGGGTCGGTGCATTCGACGGTGTTGCCCGCCATCGCGTAATAGAGCGCCGTCTCGCTTTCGGGCGTGAACTGCACCTCCACGTAAAAACAGTAAGTGTTCTCGTCGATCTCGCCCCACTCGCGCATGGCCTTCGTCGTGTCCTCGGCGGGGGTGATGAGAGCCTTGACCCAGGTGTACTTAAAGGAGCTGCCGCTCGCTGCCTTCGTGTGCGCGCCGTAGTAGGCGTCTGCCCAGTTCTGCGCCGCCTCCTGCCAGGAAAGGCTCTTCGGCTGCGGTTTGACGTCGCGCAGCAGCGCGTCGTACTCCGCTTCATCGTACCACAGGCGCATTATGTTGTAGACTGTGCGCCCGTCGCCGTCTACAATACTGAGCTCATCGTATGAGTCGGTCTTGAAGCAATACGCCGCCCCGTCCGGCGTTGTCAGCCAGAGATGCATGGGTTGAGATTCGCAGAACGTCAGCACGCCGCCGTCCGCCGTTATGAGGAGGATGCAGTTCTGCGCCGAGGGCGCGGCACTGTCGTTCGCTTCGCGCCAGACAAGGCTTTCGCTCAGCTGCCTTGCAAAGTAGGCGCGGTTGGAAACGGCGCTGCCGTCATAGATGCTGCTGTCAGTGCCGTTCACGCTCAGCGACAGTGTGACCTCGCCGCTCGTGTCGCCAAGCTGCTTCAGCGCGGCGTCGAGCGCGCTGTCCGCGTCATTCTGTGTGGGCTGTATTGCAGCGGTGACCGTGAAGCGCTTGACCATCGCCCGGAGCACCTCGGCCTCGCCCTCAACGGCGCGGTCGCGGTTCCAGCCCCACTCGTTTTCCGCGGTGCTGCCGTCGAACGACCAGTGCGTTTCGACCTGATAGCAGGTGTTGTCCGGTGCGTCGAAGAGCGTGATGACCGTGCTGCTCATGCCCTCATTTGTCACGAAGCGCCAGCCGGTGTCGGTCTTCTCCGCCTTCGCGCCGGTGCTCTCCCATTCCGCCTTTGCGGCGGCAAGGCTTTGCGAAAGCTTCTTGACGCTGAAATACGAGCCGGTGTCGTAGCGCGAGTACCAGAACTCCGCGTCGCTGCTGCGCGCCCACGCGGTGATCGGCACATAGTAGTAATAGCCTTTGCCCGCAACAAGCTGAGCCTCGCACTGGTTGGCGCGGCCGTAGCCGTCCGTTGCCGTGTCGTCCAGCAGGTTGGGAATGAACATCTTCGGCAGATCGAGCCCCGCGTAGTCAACGTAGAAGTCGTGCAGGTAAGCCTTTTCCTCGCCGCTGTAGCCGCAGCCGTTGTAGAAGAGCCCGTCGTTGCTCACCGTGGTGCCGATGACCTGATAGCCGGTCTGCTCGCCGCTCGTGTGGTGCAGGACGGTGAGATAGTGCGTCCAGTGTTCATTGAGATACCCGTCGTCCGTCACCTCCTGCCCGCCGATGGGGGCGAGTTCTGCGCCGTTCTCGTTCGTGGGCTTCATCTCATATTGGAAGTACCACAGCTCCAGCGCCGTGCCCTCGGGGGAGAGACCTTCGAGCGAATCGGCGAGTTCCAGCCGCGTTACGCGCACGTCGGCGACCGTATCCTCGGCCACTTGAGAGGCGTAATTGCCGTCTTCGGACGTGCAGTAGCTCATCGTACCCTTTTTGAGCTCCGCCACGCATGCGGCGGCATAGTCGTCCATCGAGGCATAGAGCGTGTCGTCTTCCTTTTCGAGCCGGTAGATCCAGCGGATACGGTCGGTATCCCCGGGAAAGGCGTCGCCGCCGTCGAAGTGATAGCCGATGCACAGATACAGCGTGCCGTCCTCCTGCTTCAGCAGAAAGGTGAGGTTCGGCGCGGCATCAGGGTCATGATCGTCGAAGTTGTCCGGCAGCTGCGCGCGCCACGCGGTCTTGTTGTCGCTGCGCAGTGCGTCCAGATCCGGCAGCAAAGTGCCGTCGAAGTTTTCCTGCGTCAGCGTGACGGATTCCATCGGCGAGAAGGACATCTCTTCGCCGTCGTAGATCATCGTGACGGTGTTGACACCGCCCTCACGGGAAAGACGGAAGTAGGTGCCGCTTTCATCGGAGACATAGTAGAGGGGACGGAAATTCTTCCCGATCGTAAGCTCTGCGTTTCCCGTGACGAACACGGGATTGTAGCGCGAGCCGTCGAAGAGGTCATCATTCTTCCTGCCGCGCTCGCCCCAGCTGACGGCGCAGCCCGCCGTGAGCGTCAGCGCCAGCACGAGGGCGACAACGCCGAGCCCGCGCTTTTTCTGCGCGCCGAGGACGTTCGTGATGCGCCGCTTGAGGCGCTCGACCGTCCCGCCGAAGCAGGTCGTCGCGGGCAGCGCCCGCACATGGGACTGCACGGCCGCAAGGAGCGTGCGGCTGTAGGCCGCGCGCTCGGCGCGGTCAAGCCCATCGGTCGCCGCGCTGTCGCAGGCGAGCTCGATGTCCTCGTCCGCCTGACGCAGCATCAGATACACCACGGGATTGAACCAGTGCATCGCGTTCGCCGCAAGCAGCACAAGCTTTAAGAGCATGTCGCGCCGCTTCAGGTGGCACAGCTCATGGCGCAGAATGTAGCGAAGCTCGTTTAAGTCATAGCCCTCGTGCGGCAGCAGGAGCGTGGGGCGGAAAAGCCCTGTGACGGCGGGCGTGGAGATGGCCTCGCAGACGAACATCTCCGGCACGCTCACGCCTAAATCGTGCGCCGTGTCAGAGAGCATCGTGGCGTAGTCCGCGCGGGCGACGTCTCTCTTCCAGCGGCGCACCGTGCGGCGGAAGCGGACGTAAGATAGGCCCTGGCAGAGGAGAAACGCCGCCGCGCCGGCAAGGTAGCCGTAAAATAAGATCGTTGTGACGGGAATGTAGCGCGTGGCTTTCTGCGTGGGGTCGGTCACGGGGCGGGCGATGATGCTGTCGCGCACCTGCGTGCTCGTCTGTCCGCTTTTTTCGGCCATGTCACCGAACAAATGGTCGGTCGACTGAATGGTGGTTTTATCCGTGCCGACGAAGAGCGTGTAATCCTGCGGGGGAGCGGCCTGCACGGGCGCGTCCTTCACCGAAAAGTCGACGGGGAAGAGCAGAAACGCCGCGAGCGCCAGCCAAAGCCAGCAGCGCGCCTTGGCGCGGTAGCGCTCGCGCCAGAGGGGCTTGCTCACGAGCATGAGCAAGATGGCGAGCGCGCCGAGCAGCGAGGTTTTCAAGAGATTCAGCAAAAACTGTTCCATGGCGATCCTCCTTTTTACGATCGTCTGTCCGTTAGCGGCTCATATCGTCCAGAAACTGCCGCAGCTCATCGATCTCGCGCTGCTCGAGCGGCTGCTCGGCGTTGAGCGCGGCGACAAAGCTGCCAAGCGACCCGCCGTAGAGCCGCTTCAAAACGCTGCGGCTTTCAAACTCGAGGTATTTGTCTCTTGAGACAAGCGGCGTGTACAAATTGTTCCGTCCTTCGCGGCGGCTCGTGAGAAAACCCTTTTCGCAAAGGCGCGTGAGGTAGGTGTTGAGCGTGTTGGTGCTCCAACCGTGGCTTGCGAGCGCGCCCTCGATGTCCGCGCGGCCTACTTCGCCGCTTTGCGCCCAGGCGGCCTGCATTACGGCAAGCTCCGCGTCCGGCAGGCGTTTCTTTTCCTCCATGCGATGACCTCCCTTGAGAATTTACTACATTTGTCGTTGATTTATATATACTACACTTGTCGTAGGTTGTCAAGCGGGAGACGGATTTTTCTGATTTTGCAGACCAGAAATGCAGAATGACCAAAAAACATGACGGCAGATTGTCAAAATGAAAGAAGGACTTCAAATAATTGAATCAATTCCTGCAAAACTTTTTCAAAATCCCTTGCTTTTGGGAAATGGCAAAGGTATAATGAAAGAACCGTATGAAATCATTGAGTGGATCAATAAATTAAATTTTTGAGAGGAGATCTTTACCATGGCAAAGTTCAAAGTTTACTACACCATCGAGCTCAACGAGGTGGCCACGCACATCTTCGAGTCCAACGACTTTGAAGTGAAGCTGTGCAGCCATAACGACGAGGAGACCTATGTCAAGGAGCTCGCCGAGTTCCAGCCCGACGCCATCATGTGCCGCACCGAGCCCATCACCGCCAAGATGATGGACACCTGCAAGAACCTCAAGGTCATCGGCAAGCAGGGCGCCGGCCTCGATAACATCGACATGGACCACGCCCACGCCAAGGACATCACCGTCGTCTACGCGCCCGCCGGCAACGCCAACGCTGTTGCTGAGCACGCCGTCATGCTGATGCTCATGTGCGCCAAGCGCTTCACCTATGTCGACCGTCAGTTCCGCGGCGGCAACTTCCTCGTCCGTATGGGCATGGAGCACACCTACGAGCTCGGCGGCAAGACCCTCGGTATGATCGGCTGCGGCCGTATCTCCCAGCTGGCCATGCAGAAGTGCAAGTACGGCTTCGGCATGAAGGTCATCGGCTACGACCCGTACCTCACCCAGGACAAGATCGGTGATCTGTGCGAGCTGAAGGCCACCGCCAAGGAAGTCTGGGAGCAGGCCGACTTCGTTTCCGTGCATCTGCCCGTCGTCCCCTCCACCGAGCACTCCATCGGCCGTGAGCAGTTCAGCTGGATGAAGCCCACCGCTTCCTTCATCAACTGCGCGCGCGGCGCTCTGATCAAGGAGAACGAGCTTGTTGAGTGCCTGAAGGACGGCACCCTGTTCCAGGCCGGTCTCGACGTTTTCGAGCATGAGCCCATTCAGGAGTCCAGCCGCGAGCTGTTCGATCTCGACAACGTCATCATGACCCCGCACATGGCCGCCACCACCGAGCAGAGCGTTCTGAACTGCTGCACCTCCGTCGCCAACGACATCGTCGCTGTCTGCAACGGTCAGGAGCCCAAGGTCAAGGCCCAGAAGCCCAAGTTCTAATTCGTTTCTGCGAAGAAGAATTCATTACATTGCGATCAAAAGGGACGCCCCGAACGGGGCGTCCCTTTCTTTTATGCGGCGGGGGCGCGAAAAAGACGCCGCCCGCAGGCGGCAAAAAAAGGAGACCTCTTTCGAGGTCTCCTTTTATTTTCAGGGGTTAGCGGTGCTTTAGCACTTCTCGAAGATGGTGGCAACGCCCTGGCCGCCGCCGATGCAGAGGGTGGCAAGACCCTTCTTGGCGTCGTCGCGCTTGAGCATTTCGTGCAGCAGGGTGACGATGATACGAGCGCCGGAAGCGCCGACGGGGTGGCCGATGGAGATCGCGCCGCCGTTGACGTTGACCTTGTTCATGTCGAAGTGCAGCTCACGGGCAACCGCGATGGACTGCGCCGCGAAGGCTTCGTTGGCCTCGACGAGGTCAATATCGTCGATGGTCAGGCCGGCCTTCTGCATGGCCTGACGGGAAGCGGGCACGGGGCCGACGCCCATGATCTTCGGGTCGACGCCGCCCTGGCCCCAGCTGACGAGCTTGGCCATGGGCTTGAGGTTGTACTTGGCAACCGCCTCGCCGGAAGCGAGAACGATAGCGGCAGCGCCGTCGTTAATGCCGGAGGCGTTACCGGCGGTCACGCGCTGAACATGCTTGCGGGTATCCGCCTCGTGGATCTCGGTGGGCTTAAAGGTGTGGACGATCTCGTCCTCAACGCCCTCAGGACCGACGGGGAACGCGCCGCGCAGCTTGGCAAGACCCTCGACGGTGGAACCGGCGCGGGGGAACTCGTCCTTCTTGAACTCGACGATCTCCTTCTTGACCTTCACGGGGACGGGGACGATCTCGTCGTCGAAACGACCGGACTTCTGCGCGGCCTCGGTCTTCTGCTGGGAGGCGGCGCCGAAGGCGTCGAGCTCTTCGCGGGTGATGCCCCAAACGTCGCAGATGTTCTCGGCGGTGGTGCCCATGTGGTAGTTGTTGAAGGCATCCCACAGGCCGTCCTTGATCATGGTGTCGACGAGCTTCTTGTCGCCCATGCGAGCGCCCCAGCGCTCATCGAAGGAAGCGAAGGGAGCGGCGCTCATGTTCTCGGTGCCGCCGCAGACGATGATGTCAGCGTCGCCGGCGAGGATGGCACGGCCGGCCTCGATGACGGACTTCATGCCGGAACCGCAGACCATGCCGACGGTGTAGGCGGGAACGGAGTAGGGAAGACCTGCGCCCACGCAGACCTGGCGGGCGACATTCTGGCCGAGACCGGCGGTCAGGATGCAGCCGAACATCACTTCATCAACGTTCTCGGGAGCGACGTTCGCGCGCTTGAGGGCTTCCTTGACAACGATGGAGCCGAGCTCAGCGGCGGGGGTGTTCTTGAGGGAACCGCCGAAGGAACCGACAGCGGTACGGCAGCAGTTGACGACGTACAATTCTTTCATTTGACTTCTCCTTTAACATTTGTAAATCCGGACGAAAGCTCCGATTTTCTTCGAGTTTGATTATACACAGGGGAAAATGAAAAATCAACTGCAAAGTAATGAAAAATGTGTGAAATTTTGATTTATTTCTTTCATTTCGTTAACTATTTAACAAGAATGAAGGATATCATGCGTCATGGCGCGGTTTGCGCGTCCAAAAGGAACAGAATGCTGCGAAAATTTGGGCACGGACGCTTCTTGTGTGTGTGGAAGATCATCGCGTGCCGCCATTGGTCGAAAAAGGGGGACATTCCCTCTGAAGAGAGAATGTCCCTTTTTCATGGAGTTTCTGCGCGGGGAGGAGCTTAACCTTCCACCTGAGCGGCAGCCTGGATCGTTTCGTACAGCACCTGCGGGTCGAGCTTGTCGAATTCCGCGCTGGTGGCGATGACGGCGCTCTCCACGCGGCCGGAGAAGAAGTCTGTAAAGTAGGTCTCGCGCACCGCATCCGCGGCGGCAGCCTTGTCGAGCGGCAGACGGAGCAGAATATGATAGCCGAAGCTCGATTCGACAATCTCGCTCACCGCGCCTTCGGCGAGGGCATAAGCGGCAGCCTCAAATTCCGGCACCATTGCGCCGGTGGTGAAGGTGTAGCCCGTGGGATAGGTCTCGCGGCCGGGATCTTCGCTGTACTCGTCGGCCAGCTCGCGGAAGAGCGCGGTCAGCGCGGTGAGATCACCCTCGCAGGCATCGAGCTTCTGCTTGATCTCCTCGGCGAGCGCCTTCTTCTCGGCCTTTTCCTCGTCGCTCAGCGCCTCGCCCGTGGTGGTATCCTTCGTGGTGAGCAGAATGTGGTCGGCGGTGATGTAATTTTTCTCAGCGGCATAGAGGGCAAGATCCTCGTCGGAGGCGTAGAGCTTGCTGCCCTCGGTGTTGTAGAGCTGATAGAGGTTCTGATAAAGGTAGTTCGAGGTGGAAACGCGGTCGTAGGTCTCGCGGCGCATGCCGAGCTTGTTCAGCTCCGCCTCAAAGGCCTCTTCGCTGCCGTACTGGTCGATATAGGCCTGGTCGCTTGTCTCGATGGCGGCCTTTTGTTCGTCGGTGAGCGTCGCGCCGTATTCCTCGGCAAGATTTTCCAGCACCAGGTGCTGCTTGACGGCCATGAGCACGTTGGACTTGACGTAGTCGGTGATGCTCGTGCCGTCTTCGAAGGTGTAATCCCAGTCGAACGCGGCGCCGGTGTAATACTGCATGTAGCTGTCGAGATATGACACGTTGTAGCCCGTCCAGTAGGCAATGAGGTCGGCGCTTGCGCCGTTGCCGTCGACGCTTGCGACGATCGCGTCGGGCGCGACGCCGGTTGCTTCATAGCAGAGGCCGGAGTGTATGGTGCCGGAGGTGAAGCCGTTCGAGGGCGAGAGCGAAACGACGGCGAAGGTAAGCGCTGCGGCAATGGCCGCCGCGCCAAGGAACGAAAGCAATCTCTTTTTGATCATAATGTTACCTCTTTTTCGTTTTCTTCCTTATTCACACGCAGGTCTCCGACCAGCGTCAAGGCAGTATCCAATGCGTCCTCGTTTGGCGCAAGACGCAGCAGGAGCTTCGGCTCCGTTCCCGTGGCGGAAAGCGTGAGCCTGCGGCGGTTTTTCGGCAGCGAACAGAGCGCCATCACGGCATTTACCGGCACAGCGTCCGCGCCGGCAAAGGTGAAGGAGATCTCGCTGCCGCGCTGGGCGATGTCGCATACGCCGATCTGCATGGCCTCCGCGCGCAGCAGCGCGACGTCCATGAGCCTGAGAACAGGCGGCGGCGGCTCGCCGTAGCGGTCGATCAGCTCGTCGAGCAGCTCCTGCGACTGCTCGGCGGTGCGCAGCGCCGCGATGCGGCGGTAGATGTCCATGCGCTGCTCGCCCGAGGAGATGTAGCTCTCCGGAAGGTTCGCCGAAACCGTGAGGTCGGCGGAGCATTCGGTGCGCTGCGGGGCTTTTTCGCCGCGCTGCTCAAGCACCGCTTCCTCCAAAAGCTGCAAGTACATATCGTAGCCGACGCTCATCATGTAGCCCGACTGCTCGGGGCCGAGTAAATTGCCCGCGCCGCGAATTTCAAGGTCACGCATCGCAATGCGGAAGCCCGAGCCGAACTCCGCGTACTCGCGGATGGCGGTGAGCCGCTTGGCGGCGACCTCGGTGAGAATTTTTCCCGCGCGGTAGGTCATGTAGGCATACGCCCGGCGCGCGCTGCGGCCGATGCGCCCTCTGATCTGGTGGAGCTGGGCGAGGCCGAGGCGGTCGGCGTCCTCGATGATGAGGGTGTTGACATTCGGAATGTCGATGCCCGTTTCGATGATGGTCGTGCACACAAGCACCTGAATTTCTCCGTCCGAAAGCTGCTGCATCACGGACGATAAGCCCTTTTCGTCCATTTTGCCGTGGGCGACGCCGATCGAGACCTCTTCGCCGAGAAGCTTTTTGAGCTGAGCTGCGCAGCGGTCGATGGTCTCCACGCGGTTGTGCATGTAGTAGACCTGCCCGCCGCGGGCAAGCTCGCGCCGGATGGCATCGGCGATGACGCCCCAGTTGTGCTCGAGGACGTAGGTCTGCACCGGCTGGCGGTCGACGGGCGGGACTTCGATGGTGGACATGTCGCGAATGCCCGAGAGCGCCATGTTGAGCGTGCGGGGAATGGGCGTTGCCGAGAGCGTCAGCGTGTCGACCTGGCGGGAAAGCTCCTTGAGCTTTTCCTTGTGCGTCACGCCGAAGCGCTGCTCCTCGTCGATGATGAGAAGGCCCAAGTCCTTGAAGTGCAGGCTCTTTTGCAGCAGCGAATGCGTGCCGATCAAAAGATCGATCTTGCCCGCGGCCGCGTCCTGCATGATCTGCTTTTTCTGCGCCGGCGTTTTGAAGCGCGAGAGCACCTCGATGCGCACGGGAAACGAGCGGAAGCGGTTGATCGCCGTTGCGTAGTGCTGCTGGGCGAGCACCGTGGTCGGCACCAGGATTGCCGCCTGCTTGCCGTCTAAGACGCACTTCATCACGGCGCGCAGCGCGACCTCGGTCTTACCGTAGCCGACATCGCCGCAGAGCAGGCGATCCATGGGCGTCGAGCGCTCCATGTCGGCCTTGATCTCGGCGATGGCGCGGAGCTGATCGTCGGTCTCTTCATAGTCGAAGGCCTCTTCAAACTCCTTTTGCCACGGGGAGTCGGGCGAGAAGGCAAAACCCGGGCGGCGCTGCCGTTCGGCGTAGAGCGCGATGAGCCCCTTGGCAAGATCCTTTGCCGCGGCGCGCGCCTTCGTCTTGGCGCGCGACCAGTCCGTGCCGCCGAGCTTGTTCAGCTTCGGGGGATTCGCCGGATTGCCGATGTAGCGCTGCACACGGCTGAGCGCCTCAATCGGCACATAGAGCTTGTCGCTCCCCTGATACTGGATTTGCAGATAATCCCGGCGCGTGCCGCCGTTTTTCATCTGCGCTGTGCCAAGATAAATGCCGACGCCGTGTTCCTCATGCACCACAAAGTCGCCGGGCTTCAGGTCAGTGAACGCCGCAATCTTCTCGCCCGCCGCCTGACGCTTCTTCGCCTTGCGGTAGCCCGTACCGTACACGTCCGTGTCGCTGACAACAATCAGGCGTGCTTCCTCCCAGATGAAGCCGTGCGTCAGCGTGCCGGGCAGCACCTGCACACATTCTTCCGGCAGCTTGTCGATTTTCTCCGCGAACGACGCGGCGACATCGTGTTCTTCCAGCGCCGCCGCCAGACGCTGACCACGCGCCACGCCGCCGCACAGCACCGCCACGCGGTAGCCCTCGCGCAGCCAGCCGTCGCAGTCCTCCGCCAGCGGGCGAATCTGCGACGAATACCCTGCCACGCGCTGCACGCCAAGATCAGCGGCATCCTTGACCGCCACGCCTGCCATGCCCTCCAGAAATTCCGTCACAGCGACCGTCGCGTACCCCTGCACATGTCGCAGCAGCTCGTCCCAGTCCATCAGCAGGTTTTCCTGCTCCTTGACGGCTTCGTCGCGGCTCATCGCGCCTTCGAGATCCTCCGCGAAGCCCGCTCGGCGTTCTTCCGCGCGCTTCCTGAGCAGATTCGGGTCGCTCAGCACCACAATGTCCGGCTCAAACCAGTCCAGCACCGTGTAAGTATCGTCCGTCAGCACGGTCAGCCACGCCCGAATGCGCTTGAACGGCAGCCCCTCCGCCAGCATGTCCGCGTCCGCCATCAGTTGGGCGCGGCGGCGTTCCAGTTCCGCTTTGCGCGCGGCAGTCTGCTGCTTTTCGCGAATCTTCGGGGTGATGTTCTTATCGAAAAAGTCCGGCGCGTCCGCGTCATCCTCCGGCAGCGGCGGCAAATCCGAAAAGAGCGTCGAGCTCGCGGGCGTCAGGTCGCCCCCCTGCCGCTTGATGGCGTCCCGCATCCGCCGCGCTGCCTTTTCCGCCTCCGCCGTTGGAAGCAATACCTCCGTCGCGGGCGTGAGCGTGCATTTCTCCACCGAATCAAGGCTGCGCTGGCTGATGCAGTCAAATTCGCGGATGGAGTCCACCTCGTCGTCGAAGAACTCAATGCGCAAACTCTGGCTGCACGCAGGCGGATACACGTCGATAATGCCGCCGCGCAGGGCGCACTGCCCCTTGCCCTCCACCATGCTGACGCGCTCGTAGCCCATGGCGGTCAGGCGGCGGATGAGGTCATTCAGGTCGATTCGGTCGCCGGGAGCAAGGCGAATCGTCTCTTCGCGGAAGCGGTCGGCGCTGCCCATGCGCTGCAAGGCGGCATCCATACTCGTGCAGAGCAGGCGGATATCCCCCTCCTGCGCCCTTGCCAGCGCTTCCAGCCGCCGCCACGCGCTTTCGTGGCTCGACGCGCCGCGCGTAAGGTCGATTTCGCCGCCCGGCAGACACGCCACACCCGATTCCAGCAGCTGCTGGCCGTCCTCGGCGTCGTGCGCCGCTTTGAGGTCGTTGCCGGAAATCAGCAGGACTTTCCTGCCCGTATCGGCGCAGAGTTTTGACGCGATATACGCCGCCATCGTGTCCGGCAGCCCCGTCACGGCGATGGGCTGTTTGCTTTCCGTTGCTTTCAGCAGCTTGTCATACGCTTTCGACGCAATGCCGGATAATAATGCCTGATTCATATGCGCTCCTTGGGATGAGTCGTGGTACGAAAAATACGCCTGTGCTTACACGGTCTTATTGTATTCCTGCATGGCATGGTCAATACCGTTTTTGACCCAATCCTCCACGCAGTCCGCCGCGCGCTCGAACGCCTGCTGCATGGCGATTTGCTCTTCGCGGATGGTGTACTTGCTCAATACCCAGTCCGCCAAGTCCCAGCCATCGGGCTTTGCGCCCACGCCGACCCGCACGCGCGGGAAATTCTGCCCCGGCGTATTGGCGATGATGGAGCGCATTCCGTTATGCGTCCCGGCACTGCCGGATTTGCGGACGCGCAGGCGGCTGGCGGGCAAATCAATATCATCATAAATGATAAGCAGATTTTCCAGCGGCACTTTATACCAATTGAGCAGTTCGCTGACGCACTCGCCGGACAGGTTCATGAACGTCTGCGGGGCGCAG
>OHBW01000571.1_pt1 | contig 16944 bp, 9 predicted proteins | sample 1577411 | NCBI WGS metagenome assembly OHBW01 (sample SAMEA3879534, study PRJEB24766) | human gut metagenome | biome: human-associated habitat; feature: feces | place: USA | collected 1985/1987 | reverse complement strand
CCCCTTCTGTTTCGCTATGTGGTCAACTGGGAAAGATGCTCAGAAGCCTGCGTCAGTGCAGCTTCTTCCACGTCTCGTGTGTACCGGATTTCGTGTAGGTGTGGCTGTTAGTAGCCTCCTGCACATCAAGGTAGTACCATGCGCCGGTGTTCGCGTTGTCGCTCCAGGTCTTCATGCCGGAAAGCAGGTCAGAGACCGACTTCGGCGTGCGGTCCAGCGCGCGGTTGATCATCGCCATCATTTCGGCACGCGTAATGGTTGCATCGGGACGGAACGAGCCATCGGGATAGCCGTTGATCCAGCCCATCTTTGCGCAGACAGCAATTTCATCAGATGCCCAGTGTCTTGCGGAGACATCGTTGAAGGAGTTTGCAGCGCTCTTGATGTCCGCAAACTGCGCCAACATTGCAGCAAGCTCTGCGCGCGTGATTGCCTCATTTGGACGGAACTTGCCATTCGTTCTGGTGTCGACGATCACGCCAGCGTTTTCAAGCGTTGCAACGTAGGTGTTGAACCAGTCGCCGCGGACAACATCGCTGAACGAGCATCTGGTTGTTTCATACGTCTTGACACAATCTGCATCCATGACGCGATAGAGAATTGCAGCCACTTCTGCGCGCGTCACATCGCCGGTGGGCTTCACGGTGCCATCGGGATAGCCGTTGACGTAGGCAAAGTGATCCGCGGTGTTGAACTTCAGCTCCGTCTTCGACGGGGTCAGAATGACAGTGGCGCCGCCGGTGCTGGGTCTCGGCGTGTACTTGGTGAAGGTCGCGGAGGCGACTTCGCTGTCGAGGTACTTCTCCTTGACGGCGATGGCCTTGACGGTCGTCGTCTCAGTGATCGTGAACACACCGTCATAGACCGAGCTGGACGCGGTGGGCGTCGTGCCGTCGGTCGTGTAGTGGATCACGGTGCCTTCGGTCGCGCAGGTGATCTTCACGGTCTGACGGTCGGTGAATCTGCCACCGTTCGGGCGGATGACCGGGGTTTCGATCTTGCCAAGCTCGGTCTTTTCGAACTTGTGCGTCAGCGTCAGCTTTCCGGAGTCTGCGTCATAGGAAACGCTCCAGCCCTCTGCCTTCGTGTTCGCCGCGAAGTAGTGGTTGCTGTCGGGCGTCAGAACGACGGCCGCGGTGTATTCGGTCGCGTAGTCGAACTTGCCGTCCACAGGCGCGGGTGTCCAGGTGATCGTGCCGGTGTAGCCGTTGCCGTCGGCAATGGTGGTCTGCGCAGCCGCGCAGGCAACAGGAGCGGTCACAACGGGATCAACAGATGTGATCAGCGCCTTGCGGATCGTGAAATCAGCCGTACCTTCGCAGGACTTGTAGTTTGCCGATTCCGCAACAACGACCTTAACGGTGTAATCGCCGGCGTTGACCGGGACTTCCGTGGTGTAGGTGCTGTCATCAGTGCCCTTGACCTTGTAGAAGTAGGTGTAGCTCTCTGTGCCTTCGGTTTTGGAAAGGGTCACCACGGGCTTGTTGGGCTTGTCGCCGTAGGTCCAGCCTTCCATCGTCACAGAAGTGCAGATTCTGGAGGCCTTGTCGATCACGATGGTAAACTCGAAAGAGTCAGAGACGAAGTCACCGGCTGCATTGGCCAGCCTGACCCGGAAGGTCACTTCACCAGCGCCATTGGCTGTGCCTGTAATGGAACCGTCTGCATTGAGTTTCAGGTCGTGACCGATGTTCCGGCTTGTATCTGCATGACCGTTTGCATCGACCAGAACAAACTGTACATCGCCAGCTGTGACCGGATCGCCGGTGGCATTATCCTTTTTCGCGGTCAGCTGTGCGCTGTAAGGCTCTTCGTGTGTGCCGTGCTCCGGGTTCATAGCAGGGATATAGACGTTGCCGGTAATGGCAACTCTCCACTGCGCCGTCAGCGTGACGTCGGTGTTGGGCATGGTGAAGCTGCCGTATGCGTTGACGGTTTTGTTCTCAAAGCTGACAAGCCAGCCGGTGAAAACATAGCCGGTCTTGGTGGGAACGGTTGCCGGGGTGGTAACCACATCACCTGCCGCATACTTTGCGCTGTCAATCGCGGGCGTTCCGCCTGCCAGTTCATAGCTGACGGTGTGCTTTGTGATCGCGTCAAACTGTGCGGTGTAGGTGACGTTGCCGGTGACAATGCTCAGCGCCGGAGTCCAGCCCTTGAAGGTGTAGACGGTATCATCCGTCGCAGCCTTAACCGGATCTGCGTGCGCGGGCATCTTGCCATACTCGTAGGTTTCTTCGGTAGAATCGCCATCAATGATCCACGTTACGGTGTACTTGTTGACCGTCTTGGTATAGGTCGCGCAGTATTCCGCGTCGCCGGTGACAGGCGCGAGCTTCGGGGACCAGGTCTTGAAGGTGTAGCTGTACTGGCTGTTGCCCTCGAGCGTCGGCGTGCAGCCGAGCTTCGGGACAGTGCCGTATTCGACCTGCTTGCTCTCGAGCAGCGTGCCGTCCGCGTTGAAGAACTTTACCGTGTAGGTGCGGGTGGTTTCTTCAAACTGAGCCGTGTAGGTCGTGTCTTCAGTGGCTTCGGTGATTTCCGGATTCCAGCCCTTAAAGGTATAGGTCTTATCGACCGTAGCGTCCTTGGTGGGCGTTGCACCGGAATACACAGGAGTCTCGCCATGCTGAACCGTTGTCTGCATCAGCTCACCATCTGCGCCCATCCATGTGATGGTGTAGGTGTTGGCGATCCACTTTGCCGTCAGAACCACATTCGTATCCGGCATCTTAAACTGCTTACCCGGCTGATACGTTTCTCCGGTGTTGGATTCCCAGCCCTTGAAGGTCTGGCCTGCAGCTGCTGCGGGAGCCTCCTTGACGTTGACCCACTCGCCAGCCTTGTAGCTGCCTGCGGATTCGCTCGCCTCGCCATTCTTGTAGGTAACGGTGTAGCTCTCGGCTTCCTTCTCCCACTGGGCCGTCAGGACGACGTTGCCGGCGGGCATGTTGAAGGTGTCGCCGTTATGAACGACGGTGCCGGTGGAAGACAGGAGCCAACCAGTGAAGGTGTGACCGTCCTTCGTCGGGTCGTCGACCGCGATGGTGTAAATCTCGTTGGCCTTCTTGCCGTCGACGATCTGCGTGACCGTGCCGTCAATGCTGGTGGAAACCGTGTAGGTCTTTTCGACCGGCTGCCACTGGGCGGTCAGGGTCACATTGGTGCCCGGCATCTGGAAGGTGTCGTTTGCCTGATAGACAGTGCCGCCAAAGCTGGAGCGCCAGCCTGCGAAGATGAAGCCTTCCTTGGTGAAGGTCTCATCCGTAACGGTGACGAACGCGTCTGCGACATACTGCGCAGCGGTCGGAGCCGTGCCTTCGCCGCCGTTCAGGGCGTAGGTGACGGTGTAGGTGGTCGGGTCAGCCTGCCAGACAGCGGTCATCTTGACCGTGGTAGCAGGGATCTCAAAGCGGCTGTTTGCCGGGTAGATCTTGCCTTCGCCGACGCTGGACTGCCAGCCGACAAAGGTGAAGCCGGTCTTAGTCTGTGCGGGCTTCAGCGTGATAAAGCTGCCCGCAATGCCGGTCTCCTGACCGATGGGTCTGCCGTCGACAAGGAACTGGACCGTGTATTCGGTCGGGTCCTTCTGCCACTGGGCGGTCAGGGTGACATTGGTGTTCGGCATTTCGAACGTGTCGCCCCTCCGCAGCAGCTTGCCCTCGTGGCTGGAACGCCAGTAGAGGAACGTGTAGCCGGACTTCGTCGGGTTGTCCCGCATGACGTGGACGGTGCTGCCAACTTCATAGATCCCGTCCTTAGACTGCATGCTGTCGATCTGATAGGTAACGGTGTGCTTGGCAACGGGGACGATCTCTTCCCAGACAGCCGTCAGGGTGACGTCGGTGTTGGGCATGACGAACTTGTCGCCGGGCTGCATGACTTCGTAGCCGACTGCGACGTTGCTTCTCCAGCCCTTGAAGATGTACTTCGTCTCATCAAAGCCCGCAGGCGCGTTTGCGACGACAACTTCGCTGAAGATATCGACATCCGCAGCGTCCGAGGCATCGCCCTGTGCGCTGACGTAGGTCAGCTTCTTCGTCACGTGCTGCCACTGGGCATAGAGCGTGATCTCGCCCTCGCTCTCAGCAGTCAGGTTGCTGACCTCCTGCTCGTCGGTATAGGCTGTGCCGGAGCCGTCGGCCTCGGTGTTCCAGCCGCCGAAGGCGTAGAGCTGCACGCCGTTCTTCTCGTCGGTGCAGGCGAACGTGTTCGCGTTCAGCTTGGCCTCGACATCATAGGTGAAGACCTGATCTTCCATCGTACCGGTGACAGTCTTGTCTCCGGCGTTGGCGTCAAAGATCACTCTATATTCGATGGGCTTCCACTCGATGTTGTTATACGTGTGGTCTTCCGTCACGTTTGCAGTCGGATCAAATGCCTTGCCGTCTGCATCGAGCCACTGGACGAAGGTATAGCCTTCGCGGGTGGGCGTGGGAACCTCATTGTTGGTGATCTCCCTGGTGTTGTACTTGTACTCCACCTTGGTGTTATCGACCGTCACGCCATACTGATCATAGCTGAATGTCAGAACGACGTGGTGCGCCACCTGGCACACATCGTCCTTGCCTGCTTCGACAGGCTCTGCCGACCAGACGTACTGCTTCTCCGCGCCTGCATCGGTGCTTACTTCCGCCTGTGTTACTTTGAATCTCCACTGGACAGGATTCTGGCTCAGCACGTCGTGAGTGCGTGGGCTGTCCGCGAAGCTCTTGTCGTTGCAAGCCTTTGCGCAAGTTTCAGCAAACTGATCCATCTTGAGCGTAGCAATGTAACTGCCGGGAATGGGCTCTCCACTGCTGTCCTTCTCCTGTTCAACAGACACAACGTGATCTTTGTTCACGAACGCTACCATGAGACCATAGGCGCACGTGGCGGTCTCACCGTTCACACAGGATGTCTTGATCACGTCGGTGCGTCCGTCAATAAATTCCGTGACCTCATTGAGGGTGGTCGGCGCGTGGGTGACAAGCACCACATCGTCAACGCCGGAGGTCTTGGACTTAAGATTCCACTTGCTGCCGTCGTAGGTGAGCGTCCAATTCAGCGTTTTCGCGCTGTAGAGACTGTGCCCGTTAACGGCGAACGCGTCTGCGTCATACGTCACGGAGTATTCGGTAGCGCTGACCAGCTCCGTCGCGTATTTGTTGGCCGCAACCGCCGCATTGAGACCATATTGGACATCATTGTGGGGCACAGGGTTGAGGCACTTAACGGTGACCAAGCCCTTCGCAAGGTCAGCATTGGTCGGCTTTGGGATGGCTGCAATCGTTATGTTGATGTTCGCGGTGGGCGTAACCGTAACGGTTGCGGCGGTCTTGTCATTGTTGCAATCATACGTTACGCCATCTTTGGTCACTTCCGGGAGTGTATAGCCCTCGTCAGCCTTGATGGTGATCGTGCAAGACTCACCGTTTTTAACCATCGTGGTGGGGCTGCCGGTAGAAACGCTGGCGTGAGACAGATCCAGAGTCACCTTATAATAGTGATCCGCCGTATAGGCCAGTTCCACATACTTGCCTTCATTTGCCTGTGCGATCACATCGGCCGCATCGGGGATGAAGTATTGAGCAGCATCCTTGTAATATCCGGTGTCGGTTTCCGCGGTAGTGATCTGAACCTTTCTGCCTTCTGCCGGAGACGTTTCCGTTGTCACGCCGATAGACGCGCCGTTCGTCAGCTCGCCGAGCACGATGGTCTGACGATCTGCATAATCGCTTGGGACAGCATCCGTATTGCTACTGTACTTTTGATTCAGGCTCAAATAAATATTGTTTTCTGTTGTGGCATTGGCCGTATTGATCGTATATACACCTTCATTAGAAGCGATCACTGCGCCCTTATAGTTGCCGGTGATGACCGGGTTGCCGCTGATATTTACCGTCTGATCGAATATTGTGTCGCTGGCAGACTTCACTGCCGTCGGCATATAAATTGCACCGCCTGCACTGCCATATCCGCTGGTGCAGTAGTTGCCGGTAATGGTGCCGCCGGTGATATTTACAGTACCGCGTGCATAAGGGCCATAATGGAATGTAATCGCACCGCCCCGGTAAGAAGCATTTCCGATAATGCTGCCACCAAGGATATTCAGCGTACCGCCCATCACATAGAATGCGCCGCCGCCGATTGTACGCGTTTCCTCTTCCGTACATGTATCAATGTTTCCGGAAACTTCGCCGCCGTTCATGGTGAACGTTCCGCTTACAAACGCACCGGCACCGCCATTCCACGGTCCATCCTTGACATTGTTCGAGATCTTACCGGAATTCAGTGTAAAGGTTCCCTTCACCCAAATACCGCCGCCGGACGATTGTCCCGTACTGATGGCACTGTTACCGGATATCTCTCCGCCATCCATCGTAGCCGTAATATCGGCGTCCAAATAAATGCCGCCGCCAGTTATTCCCTGGTTTCCTGTAATTTTACTATTCATCAAAGTCAATGTGCCGGTGGAAGATTCTTCCTGCCACGCTCTCGAAGCGCAAATGCCACCGCCAACGCCGCCATTTCCAGATCCGGTTCCCGCCTTATTGTCCTTGACGGAAACGTCGTTCAACGAAATGCGGTATGCTTTATTTTTAGCACCGGGGGCAAGAATGCCACCGCCACTACTGGTTGCTTCATTTTTCTCAATCACTAAATTAGAAGCGTCAAGCTCAGAGCTATCAGCCACTTGAATGCCACCGCCGTTTGTTGCTTTGTTGGTTGTAATAAAGCCACCTGTGATGGTTGCCTTACTTCCCATTATTAAATTCAAGCCGCCGCCGCCTCGATCAGCAGAGTTGCCGCTGATCGTACTGGCAGACATATTTAAGATGGAGGAATATACATTGATGCCGCCGCCAGTCGTAGTAGCAGCGTTGTTTTCAAAGTTACCTCTGGAAACATTCAGAATAGACTGTCCGTCTGCGCACACAGCACCACCGGCACCACCTGCTTTATTTGCAGTAAACTGACCGCCGGAAATTGTACAATAAGCGGAACCTTCCTCAGATGTATTTTTTGCACCGTGCAGATAAAACGCACCGCCATCACCATATTCTTTTTTGGTAAAGTTTCCTTGTACTGTGCCGCCGGTCATCTCGATAATACCATAGCTGGCAACACCCGCGCCACGCCACGCAACACTGTTATTTTGAATCGAACCGCCGGCAATTCTCATCTCGCCGCCGTTCAGCACAGCGCCGCCAAACTGAACCTTATCCTCAACTGTTGGATAAGTATATTCGCCCGTAGTTTCATCTTTGGTTGCAATCTTGCCGGAATCTGTAGTATTCTCATTGTTCTGCAAAACAGCGCCGTCAGTAACGAGCAGTTCGCCAAAATTATAAATCATGGCGCTGGTTGCCACGATGCCGTTATTTGTTGTGCCGTGTTTCAGCGGCGCATCATCATTGCCGCTCCATACTGCACCGCCGTCAACAGTGATGTTTTCCAGAGTCAATGTGCTGCCCTCAGGGACAACGATCATGTAATCTGCAAAACGCTCACCGCGCTTGATGGTACCGCCGCCGGAGACCTTGACATTACTGGAGATCGTCACCTGTGCACCGATGGTCAGCGTTACGCCGCTGTTAACGGTCAGGTTTTTGGTCAGCTTAGTGGCCGTATCCCAGGTCATATTCTCACTGATTACAATACCGGCAAACACATCCAGCGGCGCTACCTGTTCGGTAAAGAACGCGGCAGCTGTCTCCAGAGGAGTCAGCTCTAATGCTTCAACCTCTTCTGTGCTTAGTGCGTCCAGCGCGTCATAGATCGTCTGGACTTCATTATAAACTGCATTCAGTGCATCCTCGTCCATTTCCGCCAACGCAGCCGCGTCCGGCAGAGCGTTGATGCGCGCCTGAAGCCCTTCGATGAGTTCTGTTTCAGGCTCTTCTACCACAGTCTCTTGCGAGGACTCCTCATTCTCCACTGCCCACGCTGATGGCACCAGCGAGAGCATTAGCGTCAGTGACAAAAATATTGCCAATAATCGCTGTTTCATGTTGTTACCTCCTAAAAGTCTATTTATTGTTTGCCCGTCTCCGCGGGCTGGGTTTACTTCGTTTTGCATTTTGTTCTGCCGGCGCAGACGGGGCAGCCGCATTTTTTTGCGCCGGTTCTTGAGTAAATGACGGCCTTCCAGACATGCCCCAGCGGACATTCCCACCAAACTCTTCTTGTGCTGCCCGCTGTGACCATCTCCGGCGTAAGTGCGCCATTGAGCGTTGGGTGCCACTCGGCGGCGATGCGCGGCTCGACGGTCGCCAGATCATTGAAGCCTGCCAGCACCTTTTTGTTTGTGCAGTACGGGCAGCCGGTCCCGTTTGCGCGGGACGCAATCACTGCCTGAAAGCTGTGTCCCTTTTCGCAAATCCACCACGCCTTGCGGTTGCTGGTCAGTGTGACCTGCTGCGGGGTGAGCGTTCCGTTTCGTTCCGTGTCCCACTGTGCGGCAAGCACCGGATTTTGTGACGCAAGGTCGTTGAAGCCGGGCAGCACCAGTTTTCCGGAACAATATGGGCAGCCGTTCCGGCTGTGCGTTCGCGCGGAGATCGCAGCCTGCCAGTGGTGCCCATGTCCGCAGACCCACCAGACCTTTTTCTTTGTCCCCGGCAGAACGTCCTGCGGGGTCAGTTTGCCGTTGCGCGCCGTGTCCCATTCCTGTGCCAGCTCCGGATCCACCGTCGCAAGGTCGTTCTCTCCAACGAGAATCTGCCTCCCGGCGCAGATCGGACAGCCGCACCCGGAAGCACGGGAATGGATGCTTGCGCGCCAGCTGTGTCCTTTTTCGCAGCGCCACCAGACGGATCTATGACTTCCGGCGCTGATGTCCGCCGGGACGAGCGGTGCATTTTTCCGGTAGTCCCACTGCCGCGCCAGCTCCGGATGCTGTGTCGCCAGATCGTTGAAGCCCACCAGCACCTTTCGCCCCGTGCAGTAGGGGCAGCGGGCGCCGGCGCTTCTTGTATAGACCGCAGCCTTCCATTCGTGTCCGTTCTCACACCTCCACCAGGCCGAAGTGTGACAGCCGTAGGTAACCGTCTGCGGCGTGAGCGGCAGATTGTGCGCCGTGTCCCATTCACGCAGCAGCGCATCCTTGTGATATTGCCTGCAATAGTCAAAGAAACTCTGCCTCATGCGCGCCTCCGTTCCGATTCCGTCTGCGGCGAAAAAGGCAGATGCCGGTGCTTCTGGCTGACGTTTCCGTTGCAGACGGGGCAGCCGGTGCGCTTCTTTGCATTCGTGCGGTTCGAGATCGCCGTGCGCCAGACATGCCCATCCGGACAGATCCACCAGACCTTGCGGTTGCTGCCTGCTGTGACCATTTCGGGCGTGAGCGCACCATTGAGCATCGGATGCCATTCGGCGGCAATTTCCGGTTCGATGCTTGCAAGATCGTTGAAGCCTGCCAGCACTTTCTTGTTTCCGCAGTACGGGCAGCCATTGGTACCCCGCGTCCGGTCCACGATCTCTGCTCTCCATTCGTGACCAAGCGAACACCGCCACCAGACTGTCTGATGACTGCCGGACACGACCTGCGATGGCGTGAGGTTTCCGTTTTTTGTTGGGTGCCATTCGGCGGCGACAGCGGGAAACAGCGTGGTAAGGTCGTTATAGCCTGCCTGCGCCACATCGTTTGCGCAGATCGGACAGCCAGCGCCCATGCGGACGCGCGTTTTCGGGGCAGCCTGCCATTCGTGACCGTTGGTACAGCGCCACCAAACCTTTTTGTCGTAGCCGTAGCTGATTTTCTGCGGCGTGAGGTCGCCGTTTTTTATTGGGTGCCATTCAGCAGCAAGCGCCGGATGGGTCGTAGCGAGATCATTGAAACCGGGCAGGATTTTCCGGTTCGCACAGACCGGGCAGCCGCACCCGGAGGTGCGGGAGGCGATCGTTGCCTGCCAGCTATGCCCCTTTTCACAGCGCCACCAGACCTTGCGGCTGTTTCCGGCCGTCACCATCTGCGGCGTCAGATCAAAGTTTTTTTCCTGGTCCCATTGCGCACTCAGCGCCGGGTGCGTCGAGGCTAAATCGTTAAAGCCCGCAAGAACCTCCCGCCCGGCGCAGAATGGACACCCCCTGCAGAGCGCCGTGTGGCTGTAGATCTCCTGCTGCCATTCATGCCCCAGCCGGTCAATCCACCAGACCTTCTGCCGCGAATGGCAGGTAACTGTGTCCGGGGTCAGACCATCATTTTTTGCGTAGTGCCATTGCTGCAGCAGCTCCGCGCGGCGGCTTCTGATGCAGTATTCTTTCAGCGTCATTCCGCGCGTTTCTGCACTCATACGACTATGGCCTTCCTTCTGTCAATTGGTGCGTGGCGTAGTACCACGCGATAAAATTCTTGTGCAATCCCTCGCCGCGTTTTCGCGCCCCGATGGCATCGTCTTTTTTCATACACACCGAGATAATACGTTTCTCATTTGAAAGTGATCTGCGCGCACCACCTTTCGGTGCGCCTGTTCCGGTAAGCACCGGTCACGCCGCTGGCGTTGGTGGGGCGCAAGCGCCGTCTGCCAGCTTCCAGAATGGCGACAGAGGTTCCCTCGCAGAGCTTGAGATTTTCCTGCAAGCAGCCGCAGCTTTTCCGGTAGCCCGCTGTAAGCTGGTGCAAAGGCGCGTCAATTTCCCCGCCGCAGTCACAGCGACAGCGCTGGACGGTGTAGCCGTTTTTGTACTGGGGCGTTGTTTCTTCCGCGCGCGAATAACCGATATGATAGCCGATGGCAATTTTTGCGCGCGTTACGCATTGTCTGTGTGGTCATATCGATTGCCCCATAGAACATAATTTTTCTTATGTAGTAGACGCGCATGGGAGAATGCGTGAGGATGAACGACCAAACGCTGCACTGGAACGCAAGCCACACCCAAGCGGGCGCAAAAAAACAGACCAATGAAAATGCAGGTTCATTGGTCGATTTTCCATGCCGTTCTATTTGCCTGACGTGGACGAATTATGGCTTTTGAATGATAAATCTACGATTTAGACTTGAAGAATTTCACAAAAAGTGTTACTATTCCTAATAAATGGTGGGCGCAGTCTGACCGTTCGGCCGGCGCGTCTACTACATAAGAAAAATTATGTAGTACGCTGTGCTAGCAGCTGCAATCGCTCCAGCTGACGCCGATGTTCCGCTCCGGTGGACATGATGTAGATGCGTGTCGTGTTGATGCTACTGTGACCGAGCAGGTCCGCCAGCTTTGCAATGTCCTTTTCCACCTGATAAAAAGTCCGGGCAAAGAGCTTTCTCAGATTGTGAGGAAACACTTTGTCCGGATTTACGTTTGCCTGCACGCACAGCCGCTTCATGGCAGACCAGATATTGCTGCGGTTTAGGGATCGGCCGGTTCGGGTGCAGAAAATGATCCCGCTTTGGATTCCTGCGCCGCAAGCATACTGCAATAAGAGCTTTTGCAGCCCCCTGGGAATCAGAATGCTTCGCGTCTTACTCTTGCACGCGACGGAGATTTCTCCGGCTCGGACAGCCTCCACCGTAAAATATTGCAGCTCGGATACGCGGATCCCCGTGGCGCAGAGCGTTTGCAGCAGCAGCCACAAGCGCTTGTCGTGTCTGGACGCTTTCAAAAGCCTCTGGTATTCCGCCCTGCTCAGTTCCCGGTTTGCAGCCAGATACGTTTTCTTCTGCACGCGGTACAGCTTAACCTTGCAGTCCGCCCTGCCGTAGAAAACAAGGAAGCTGTTGAGCGAGGCGAGCATGGAGTTGACCGACAAAATCGTGTACCCTCTGGTCGGAAGATCACGCTTATATGCAATTGTCAGATCTTTCGTGAGCGCTTGTGATCCGGCATATTTTGAAAAAGTACGGACATCTCGGATGTATTTTTCAATGGTGGCGCTGCTTTTTTCTTCTTCGTACAGCTCGTGGGCATACCGCGCGATCAGCTCTGCGGTGATATGAGTCTCATTCATATTGTTCTCTCTTTCTGTGTCCCCGCACCCGGACGCAGGCTCATTATACCGTTTCTTTCTGCAAAGTGCATGACCAGTTTTGGAGGACTTTTTCAAAAATCTCTCCTGTCCGCAGCTTTCCTCTGAACATTTCGCCAGATATCTTGTGTTTCTTCGGATATTCGTATATCATGTTCCGTGTTGAGTATGATCTCCGGCAGGACAAGCCCCTGACGGATACCCCTCTGCATGGGAAGCATCCGCAAAAAGGAAGTGAACGATATGGCCTGCGACGAGGCTTTGTACCGCCAATATCTGAGCGGCGATGACGCGGGGCTGGAGGCCCTGATGAAGAAATACGGTGACCCCCTAACCCTGTATATTGACGGCTATCTGCACGACGTTCACGAGGCGGAGGAGCTGATGCTGGATGTTTTCGCCTATCTGTTCACGAAAAAACCGAAGATACGGGACGGCGGCTTCAAGGCGTATCTCTATAAGGCCGCGCGCCACATGGCACTGCGCCACAAGAGCAAGCGAAAGCCCTTGTTCAGCCTCGATGCGCTGACCGACGAGCCGGACGGGCGGCTGCTGGCGGATGAGGTCATCCGGACGGAGGAGCGAAACCGCATTCTGCATTTCTGCATGAGCGAAATGAACCCGGACTATCGGGAGGCTTTATATCTCACCTATTTTGAGGGCATGAGCTACGCGCAGGCGGCGGAGGTCACGGGAAAAACGGTGAAGCAGATCACCAACATGGTGTATCGCGGAAAAGAGAGCCTGCGAAGGCTGCTGGAACGGGAGGGAATCACAAATGCGGAGTCATGAGGAGCGGGTCGCGGAGACGAAGCGGCGCATCGCCAAAATTGAGCGGGAGAAACGTCTGCGGCGCAATAAGATCACAATGGTCTCCGCTGCGGCGGCGTGCCTTGTGCTGCTCATCGGCGCGTCTCTCGCCATGCCCGGCATTGCTGCGCGGGCACAGGCCGGCGACTACGCGGGCTTTGAAACGGCAGCCAGCATGTACGGCGGCGGCGCGGCTTTGGGATACATTGTCATTGGGCTGCTGGCGTTTTTACTTGGCGTGTGCGTGACCATCCTGTGCTTCCGGCTGCGTCAGATCAGCCGGGAGGACGGGCAGGACGAGGAAAGCGAGGGGATTCATGGAGCTGATTGAGAACCTGCTGCAACTGCTGGTCACGTTTGTCGGCGCGCTGCTTTCGGGCATCGCCTACCGGAAAAGCCGCAGGCAGGCGTATTTTTTGCTGCTGTGCTTCTACGGCTGCTTTGCCCTCGGCGCGCTCTACTGGACGCTGTATCTGCTGCTGTTCGATACCACGCCGCGGGTCTTTTATGTGTCGGAGTTCGGCTGGGTGGCCAGCGTAATTTTCCTGCGCATTTTGCAAGCAACGCTCGCCACTCAGGACGAGCGCAGCTTCCGCTGCCGCAGGGCGTGGCTCGCGCCTGCGTTCGGCCTTCCGCTGCTGGCGTTCTACTGCATCTTCGGGGACATTCTCTCCAACCTGATCTGGTGCGGCATGATGATTGTGCTCTCCTTCTGCGACATTCGTGGACTGGTCTACGCCAATGGGCAGACGGGCGCGGCGCGGAATATGCGGTACTTCCACAGCGGCGTGCTGTGCTTTGTTGTCTCGGAGTACCTTCTCTGGACGGCGGGCTGCTTCTGGCCGGATACCTCACCGGCAAGCCCCACCTTCTGGTGCGATATGCTGCTGACGCTCGCCATTCTGGGGCTGCTGCCCGCCACGAGAAAGGCGGTGGACGCATGACCTATATTGAAAATATCTTCCTCTGCATGGTATCCCCCCTGCTGGTAGCCGCCTTGTGCATGGGCAGGCGACAGCTCCGCTTCTTCCTGTTCTGCATTGCCGGGATGGGTGTGTGCCTGCTTTCGGCCTATATCAACACCTTCCTCGCGGCAGTGTGTCAGGCGGACGCCCTTGCCGCCACGGCGGAGATCGCGCCGGTGGTGGAGGAAATGATGAAGCTGCTGCCGCTGGTGTTCTATCTTCTGGTGTTCGAGCCGGAGGGGGATAAGATCAAGCCCGCCGCCGTCACGATTGCCCTCGCCTTCGCCACCTTTGAAAACGTGTGCTATCTCATCCAGAACGGCGCGGACCGCTTCTCCTTCATCTTCTTCCGGGGCTTCGGCACGGGAGCGATGCACGTCCTCTGCGGTCTGATCGTGGGCGGCGGGCTTGCGTATGCGTGGCGGCGGACGTGGCTGAAGATCGCCGGTACCTGCGGACTGCTGGGCGCAGCCATCACTCTCCACGCCATCTACAATCTTCTGATCGCCTATGGCGGCGCGGCGCAGTACATCGCCTACGCCCTGCCGGTGCTGCTGGTGGCGGCGGGAAGATGGTCCGCTTTCCGCCTCGGGCAGAGGAAATAACCGAATAATCACTCCTTGAGAGCTGCTTTTTGGCGGCTCTCAAATTTTTTGAAAAATTTTGCGTTTTGGGTGAGAGTTTTTTCGATTTTTTGTACCTATATAAGTGAAAGGGTTTTTATCACAGTTCCAGACAAACCGGAAAGGGGGTTCAAACGATATGTACGATACCGCAAGACGGGTCGCACTCGTCAAGCAGCGGGTGCGGGAAAACACCCGCCGGAGGCAGCGGCGCGAGGCAATAAGCCTCTCCGCTTTCTGCCTGATGTTATTCACGGCACTTGCCGGGGCGGCGGACGCACTTATCGTGCGGGGACAGACCGCCGCATGGGGCGTGTTCGGCGCGATGCTGCTGCGGGAGGACGCGGGCGGCTATGTGCTGGTGGCCGTGCTCTCCTTCGCCGCGGCAGCGGCGATCACCGCGCTGTGCTTCCGGCTCAGAATCAGAGAAAACCAGAAAAAAGGCGGGACAGGCAAGCCTGACCCGCAAGAACAGGAGGAGAAAAGCCAATGAAAAAACGAATACTCAGTATCCTGCTGCTGTGCTGCATGGTGCTGACGCTGCTGCCGACAACGGCGTTTGCGGCGGATGAGCTACCGGATGTCAAGCTTTCCATTCCAACGACGTTTGACAAGACAGTGTACCTTACAAATCAGAAAAAAGAATTGAAAATCACGGACAGCAAGACCTATCTGATCAAGGGCTCCGCAGATCCGAACTGGTATTTTCAATACCGGATCAAAATCGATGGCGGGCGCAAGAAAATTACGCCGCACATATTTCTGGACGGCGTCCGCCTTCAGGCACCCAAGGACGGCCCTGCCATCGAGCTTTACGGCGGTGCCTCCGCCTGTCTGTACTTTATCGGCAACGACAGCGAGCTGATCGGCGCGGAGAATTTCGCCGCGCTGCAGAAAAACAAAACCGATGGCTATCTCCGGGTTCTGGTGCAGACGGGGACAAAGCTCACGTGTGAAGGCGGCAGGTATGGCGCTGGCATCGGAGGCTCAAAGGTCGGAATCAAGAAATTCTCGCAGGGACACGGCATGAACCTTCATTTCGGCTCTCTGGCGACGGATATCTATGGCGGTGAGATTCTTGCGACCAGCGGCGTATACGGTGCTGGTATCGGCGGCGGTCAGGGCGGCGTCGGCGAGCAGATTTATGTGTATTCCGGCAAGCTGATGGTGCGGTCCGTTTCGGAAGGCGCAGGGATCGGCGGCGGTCAGGGCGGCCCCGGACGCTTTATTTATATCAAGGGCGGCACGGTGAATGCCGGCAGCGAGTCAGGCGGAGCAGGAATCGGCAGCGGCGATCAAGACGGACAGAACAAGTCGGAAGATGCGCATCATATCGAGATTTCCGGTGGAACGGTCGAAGCTTGGAGTAACTATGCCGGCGCAGGAATCGGTGGCGGAAGAGGCGGTTCGGGCTATGACATTTCCATCACTGGCGGCGTGGTGAGGGCGCAGGGCTACTTTGGTGCGGGCATCGGCGGCGGCATGAACGGCAACAGCGGGAACATTCTAATCAAGGACACAACGCTGACTGCGCTGGCCCTTCCGCTTTATTCGAGTCCCGATTATACAGCGCTGTCTGCATCTGCGGTCGGAAGAGGCTCGAACCGGGTGCACTACCAGGTAGTGATGCAAGATCAGGAATTTGCAATGTCTATAGAAGAGAACATCAAAATCGGAGCCTCAAACGGGAAGTCCGTGTGGCTGAGCGCGACAGGGTGGCAGTGGCGCCACAACCAGGAACCGAAGAAGTACTGGTACTGGGACACCACAACGGAGCTTCTTATCCCCAACGAAAATGGGCGCGTGGACCTGCAACGGCTGAGCCTGCCGTATGCCTACAATTACGGCAGAGTAATCAGCAAGCTGGAGCTGCGCTGCGAGGAAAGCACATGTAGCCATGAATTTGGCTGGGCGATCAGGGACGACTGCCACATCTGGGCCTGCATGAAGTGCGGCGCACGAGACCCCGCCGCGGAAATGTCCAAGCAAAACGGAAAGCACATCCCCGGCGACTGGAGCAATCAAAAGCAGCTCTGCACTGTGTGCGATCATGTGCTTGAGAGGGACACGAAAGCCCCGGTTATGGAAACTCTGACGGACGGCGAAAGCTACACCGTCGAGGATACCCTCGATGGAAAGCCCGGCGCGTACACATTCACCGTGATCGACCCGGCTGCATCGGGAGAGACGTCTTCCGGCGTCAAGTCCGTGACCATCAACGGTGTGGAGCAAGACGGCCCCACCTATCGTCTCCCCGCACCCGACGGCGGCAACAATGACGCGGGAGCGGAATATACCGTGGTCGCAACTGACAACGCGGGAAATGAGACTACGGCGACAGTCAGAACATACAGGCGACACCATGAGCACAGCTACGGCGACTGGAGCAAGGACGGCACGAGCCACTGGCACGAATGCACCGACGATGACTGCCCGAATAGGGAAGAAAGCATCAAGGACAAGGCCGCGCACGTCTACACCGATGACGCGGATACGACCTGCAATGTTTGCAGCTACGAGCGCACCGTCACGCCGCCCGCCCATGAGCACAGCTACGGCGACTGGCGCAAGGACGGCACGAGCCACTGGCACGAATGCGCGGATG
>OHBW01000562.1_pt1 | contig 17022 bp, 9 predicted proteins | sample 1577411 | NCBI WGS metagenome assembly OHBW01 (sample SAMEA3879534, study PRJEB24766) | human gut metagenome | biome: human-associated habitat; feature: feces | place: USA | collected 1985/1987 | reverse complement strand
AAATAGCCTACGGATGCAAAGACGAGAGTATAACTATTATTGAACCAGCCGTATATGAAAAATTCAAAGACCAATACACCGAAGAAAACGATAATGAGCGAGGATGAGGTTTATGAAATGCAGCGCAAAATCGACGAAGGCATATACCTGGCTCAGAAACGCCTCGTGGAGCGTGCAAAACATAACCATACCACTCTGATTATCGCCCGCGAAGGACAAGTTGTTGAAGTAAAAGCAGAGGAACTCTATCCTATCCGCAAGAATTATCGTCCCCAAATCAGATGACAAAACCCATTTATCCGGAAAACCGTTTGCCGGACGAATGGCAAATAGAAAATGCCGACCCAAAAGTGATTTTGAGGTCGGCTTTATACATATAGACTTGAAAAATTTACTTGTTGAACATTATCTTCCCATATAAAACAGTATACGTTTCACTCTCCGAAAGTGCATATAAAAAGTGTTTGAGAGAAGAATGAGGAAAGTTTACTGGTTATCAGTTACTTTCCTCATTTTGGTTAAAAGTGGCGAGGACAGACGAAGACGGGAATACGACAAGATGAGACAGAGGAACGTTACCTATCCGTAACCTATATCCCAAATGGGGAATGTTGAGGTTCGGAAGAATAAGGAAGGTTACGAATTGAATTTTAAGACTCTGATTTATAGTGAGTTACTGATGAGTAACGTAAGATTTTTGGTTACGAACCAAATTTGCCGTGTTCTGCCGTGAAATGCGTAGCAAGAAAAGACTCTTCATGTATTAATTTTGAACGCAAAAAAGAATGACGTTATGAAGAGTACATTTTCAATTATCTTCTACCTCAAAAGACAGGTAGTAAAGAAAGATGGTACAGTTCCAGTTATGGGACGTATCACAGTGGACGGAACACAGGCGCAGTTCAGTTGCAAGACAACTGCCAATCCAGATTTGTGGGATACCAAGGGCGGACGCATGATAGGTAAGAGTATGCAGGCTTTGGAAGTGAACCGCAAATTGGACAAGATGCGTGTGAGTATCAGTAAGCATTATCAGGAGATTATGGACAGGGACAACTTCGTCACTGCCGACAAGGTGAAGAACGCCTTTCTTGGCTTGGAGTATCGTTGCCATACACTGATGAAAGTCTATTCTCAAAGCCGTGATGAAATGGAAAAGCAATATAAGGCTGGCATGAAATCTTTGAGTACATACACGAAGTATAGAATCGGGTGTGCCTATGTGGGCGAGTTCTTGCAGACGCATTACCATGTGAAGGATATTGCTCTGAAAGAGTTGTCGCTGCCTTTTATCACAGACTACGAGACTTTTCTCAGAACCGACAAGCACTTGAAGATAAACTCTGCGATGGTGTTTGTCCGCAATCTCCGTGCAATGGTATTCCGTGCCATAGATAATGAATGGCTCGTAAAAGACCCATTCAGACGATATGAGTACAAGGAAGAAGAGACCACAAGAGGGTTTCTGAGCAAAGAAGAGATTCACCTGTTGATGGAAACACCTATCACAAGAAAGAAGATGAGTATGGTGCGTGACTTGTTTCTGTTCTGCTGTTTTACAGGTCTCGCTTTCATTGATCTGTACAACTTGAAGGAAGAGAACATCAAGGAATTTTTCGATGAAGGTGAATGGATTGTTATCCATCGACAGAAGACAGGAACGGAAGCCAACATCAAGTTGCTTGACTATCCCAAGCAGATTATGGAAAAATACCGTGGATTGTGTGAAGACGGCAGGGTATTTCCAGTACCCAACTACAAAAGTTGTATGGATTCGCTCAAAAGACTGGGCAAAAAATGTGGTATCACCAAGCCGCTGTCCTGGCACGTTGCCCGTCATTCGTTCGCAACCTCGGTTTGCCTCTCCAACGGAGTTCCAATAGAAACCGTGAGTTCAATGCTTGGTCACAAGGACATAAAGACAACTCAGGTGTATGCCAAAATTACCAAGGAGAAATTGAGCAAAGACGTGGAAAAGTTGTCTCAGCAGATTAATAACATTGAGGAATTCACGTTTGGAAATGTTTGCAACGATAATACTAACACTATAAATGGCAGAGTATGAAACGACAAGTGATAACAATACAAGAAGATATGGTCATCTACGCCCCACATCATGGTGTGGTGTGGATGACAGTTTGGGAGATTGCTGAACTGTTGAATGTAACAGGGACAGCAGTGAAGAATACCATCAAGCGCATTTGGAAACAAAGTGTGCTGAAAGACTTCCGGCATACTCAATACATCAAACTTGAAAATGGATATTCTGCGAATGTCTATGATATGGAAGTGATTATCGCCATAGCACTTCAAATGGATACATACCAAGCCTTGTTGTTCAGACAATGGTTTATCAGTAAGGTTGTGAACCGCAAGGATTGCCAAGCAGAGCAAGTAAAGCACGAGTATCCGATGATTATTGTGATGAACGGAACGATGCCAAGAGGTGCAAGTTAGAATCTCTCATCTTTTTAATAAGATTCCTACACCTTTATAATATAATAGCGTACAGGAGAAACGATTTTTGTCGTTGTACCGCACCGCCACAGGAGCAAGATACTGCTGAAAAACACGAAGCAAAGAATATAGAAACAGAACAAAGCATAGTTGGAAAACAAGCACGCTCCGTCTGTCGGTTATGACACCTTATTATATATAGGGGTATCTTGATGTTTTTATCATAATAAGATACCCCTGTTTTTTACATGAAATCTCAAATTTGTAAACATACCCCCATCATAAAAAAATGAATAGCAAGTATTCCTGCTGAGTTTATCAAATCAGGGCCATTGTTGTTGATGATGACTCTACCATCAGCTCATATATACCTTTCCGACACAAGCATATAGTGCTTTCATTTGTACCCCGAGTGTGTACAGTTTCAAACCATGATTTACATTCTAACATAAGAAACTGAAGCCGTGACCATTTGTGAATTTTTGCCAAACTAACTCCAGTACATACAACAGATGTAAAAGATTTCGCAAAATCGACCGAAATCATAAGAAAAAAACACCAAATCTGCAAATTTCTTAAAGATTATATCCGTTTATTAAGATTAATTTTGTATATTTGCAGCATTAGTTTGGTGGTAAAGCCTATTGGCCAGCCACGTGACAATAGGACTTTACGGAGCAAGCCTATATCACAATTCTTCTCCGTAGCAACAGTCCGTTCTCTCTCTCACTGGTCTCTCCCTGCGCGGCAGAGGCATACGTTTTTATATTTTTCAAACACTCCAAATTGACAGCGCATGAGAAAGTTTACTTCTTTGTTACTGTTAGGCTTCGCTCTCGGCAGTTTCGCGCAAACGCCCGGAGGAGTCAGCGGAAGCGAACTGTGGTTCAAGACTGCGCCATTGAACTCAGACCTGCAAGGTTATTACCGTTGGCAGGATTTCTCTGGGGATTCCATACGGCTGATGCTATTGGACAGCCGTGGCGTCAAGTCTGAACTTACTCTTCCGAACAGTTCAGTCCATTACTTCAATTTCAATCCGAGTCTCTGGCTCGCAGACGGATTCCGCAGCCTGAGTGCCAGCCTCAAGCACGGCGACCTCTCGCAGGCTACCGTCATCGGTGTCTTTGCACCGGAACTAGCAACCATCGGCAAGGATATGGTTGTCTATGCTCTTGACGGCCGCAAGGGCGACGGAGCCATTCTGAGCAAGGACAAAGCCGTAAGGGGTAGAGGTGTTGAACCACTGGACTATGGTTCAGCATCGGGTGAAGACCTGCTTTATCAATCAAGTGATTCTTTGTCCGAGAACGGTTTTAAGGAAAGCGCTCTGCGAGTTGTGTCCTACTTCAAGGTAAGCAATCCTTCAACAACATTGTGGGGAGACAACTCCAACACCACATTATTCATCGGAACCCCTTCCACCTCTGGCAGTTTCGGTACGGATTTCCCGACCTCGCTCTTCGGTAATGCTTCCATCCGGGGATATGCCCCTGAGCTTATTGTTTTCAGCAGGATGCTTACACCCGATGAGCGCAGAAAAGTGGAGAGCTATCTGGCGGTAAAGTACGGCATCACCCTCAAAGGCTCGTATCTTGACAGCGACGGAAACCTGACTTGGGACATGGCGGAGAACCAAGCCTACCACCATAGGGTCACAGCTGTTGGAACCGACACGGCAGGAAGTCTCTCCCAACCGCTTTCCGCAACATCATATGAGGAAAGTCCGGTGTATGCGGCCTTGAAGGAGAACGGAACTTATCATGACGCAAATCCATACAACCCTTCATCCGCTTCCCGTCTGCTTGTCATGGGACGTGAAAACGGCAATCCGATGCCGGACAGAGGCTTCACTTTCTGGGGCGACGATGATGTGGCACTTGCAACATATACCTCACCTACAGATTCCCTGTGGCATGTCATGAAACGTACATGGATGGTCAAGACCAACGTGCCGTCAAAGCCCGACAGTACAGTGGCAAGATGGACTGCGCAAGGACTTGAAGTGTCAAGGAATGGCTTTACTGACAATATCATCCAAGAGAAAGCCGCTTCCGGAGCTTATGCCACGACCCCAGCCCTTGTTGGAGGTGGCGGTGCTTTTGAGTTCACCTGTCCGACAAGTCACCCGACTTTTGACGTTGGCTTCGGAAGCATCGGTGGCAGCACATGCAAGTATGGATTCCGGTTCACCAATGCTGGAGTTGTTTATCCGATCATCAACGGAGCGGTCTCAAATTCATACATCGCCACGGATGTTGACGGAACGGACATCTCTATCCGCAAGGAAGGCAAAAACATCTATCTGCGTGTTGACGGAACAGGAAGTGCGACAAGAACCATATCCCTTTCGGATGCAACTGACACAGACACAAATGTGGGCATTATCCGAACGGAAGGAGCAGAGTCCGCCTTGAATATGGCAGGCTTGAGGACAGGAGGAATCGATGATGTCGGTTATATGGCAGAGTTGAGCTATGACCTCACACCGGACAGGGAGTTCTCGGACTATTGCCGCAAGCGTACCGTCATGCTCATAGACCCAAGCGGTGAAGGTGATTTCGACATCAACAGCAACAGCAACATAAGATGCTCCAAGCCTGATATGACAAGGGGCAAGACCATATTCCGCAATATCCTATGGGATGCAGACGGAAGCGGAAGCGATGTGTTCACATTCGCCTATTATGACGGCATTTCCTATGATGCCACTCCTACGCCGTCAAGTTGCGAGAATGGAGTTCCACGCAATGACGGGTATATCGACATCGGCATCAACATCGGTACACCAGTCTATTCCTATGTGCTCAGCGTTGACACCGTTGCAGGAAAAGTAAAAGGAGAAACCATTGCCAGAGGAACATTCTTCGGTGACACGCATAGAATCACGAATCTTGCCCCAGGCGCCTATGCGCTGTCCGTATCACAAGGTGGAGGCAACGAGATTTATGCCACTGGCAACGCACTCTACACCTCATACTCACATGACACCAGGACCTATCTGTCTGGCGACATCTCATGGACGGTGAACGATACAAAATCAAACTACCGTGTGGGATTGGAGCCAAGCCTCACGGACGAGATCACCCAATATGGCTTCGACGTGCGGGGCGACAAGGCGCATATCATAACCGGTGGATATACAAGCCTAACCAAATATGTCACCATCAAGCCGGGCGATGTGCTCAGTGTTACAGTCCGCAATATGCAGGTCACATACAAGTTGAACGGACAGACCGTGCATCATGAATATGTCTGGTCACTTCGTGCATGGCGGTTCTGCATCAAGTACGGAAAGGGCGAGACACATATCACAGACCTTACCGTAAACGGTACGCCTGTAACCTCATTCACCACAAGGGGCAACGTGCAGATAGAAACACCCAAGAAGTGTACGACAACGATGACCGTCTATGTCGGCAGCGAGTGTGATGCAAGTATGCCTAACGGAACACAGGCAAGGGAGAACCATGTGGGCAGCTCGGACAGACAGGCTGACAACTCCTTCATTTCTGGAGAAGACGAGAATTTCACTGTCAATGGCAACGGTTCTACGACAGGCATCTACGAGGCTAAACTCACACAGGACAAGCCTTCTGCAGCCACATTGATGGTGTTTGACGTATCAGGCAAACTGGTAGTGTCACGCCAAATGACAGGCGAAAGCGTCAAGCAAGCCGACTTCAAGGTTCCCGCATCGGGTGTGTATGTCGTGAAGGCAATCTCCGAGAATGGGGAGCATACAAGGAAAATCTCAGTAAAGTAACTTAAAGGAAGATACGCATGAAGAATTATATACAGAAGGTGGCGTGGGCATTGGTTTTACTGCTTGCCGCCACACTGTCCCTTTCGGCAAAGGACGGGACAGCCGTGAGAAAACTCTTCAAGAAGGGTGTCTCTGACAGTATCTCCGTAGGAGGTAGCAAACTGGTCGTTCTTCAGAAAGACCTCATTCGGAACAGAAGCCTTTCCGTGAACTCTATCGGAGAGGAGAATGTTCCTGAGCTTGACTTTGCCATGACCAATGTCACGGCAGGAGGACATGGCTACCGTTTTCTCCCTCACGGAACCCATTTCACAGGCGAGGGCGCGACTGTCAAGATAAAGTATGACCGCACGAGAATACCAAGCGGCTATACCGAGGACGACATCCGTACCTATTACTACGACCCGGTCGAGAAGCATTGGGTTGCGTTGGAGCGTGTGCGTGTGGACAAGAAGGAAGAGTGTGTCGTTTCAAAGACGACCCACTTCACCGACATGATCAACGGCGTGATACAGGCCCCGGAGTCACCGCAGACCGAAGGCTTTGCCCCGACGATGATGAACGACATCAAGGCGGCAGACCCTACGGCGAAGATAAATGTCATTGCGCCTCCAAGCGCAAACAACCGTGGCTCTGCCAATTTGCAGTATCCGTTCGAGATGCCGCCAGCACGAAACGGTATGCAGCCAAGCCTTGGCTTGCAGTACAGCAGCGAGGGCGGTAGCGGTTGGCTTGGCGAGGGTTGGAACGTCAGCGTGCCAAGCATTACGCTTGACACCCGGTGGGGCGTGCCTCGTTATGACCAGTCAAAAGAGACGGAGACTTATCTTTTGTCCGGTTCAATGCTCTCCACTATGGATGACAACGGACAGATGGGAGTCGCACACCGTGGCGAGAAGATGAACAGAAAGGCTGACCGCCAGTTCTACACCCGCCAAGGCGGTGATTTCAGCCGTATCATCCGCAAGGGTGACAGTCCTGCCAACTATTATTGGGAGGTTACAGACAAGCAGGGTGTCAAGTACATCTATGGTGGTGACGGAGCTGTTGTAAAGGGCAATGTCACCGATGCTTCGGGCAATACCCGTGAGGTGATTGCCGAATGGAAGCTGAAACGTGTCGAGGAACTCCACGGTGACTATATAGAATATGTGTATGACATCGTGGATGAGGATGTGCGTGGCGGCTTGAAGGCCAAGGCTGCATATCTGAAGGAGGTTCACGCAGGTAATGCAGGACAGGAACCGCACACCGTTGTACTCTTTGATGGCAACAAGGTAAAGCAGGTAAAGACCAACAATGCCCGCTATGGATTCCTCGCCTCCTCCAACAAGCTGTTGGAGAAAGTGACCGTGAATTTCCAGGGCGAGACATTGCGCAGCTATGCCTTTGACTACAAGGAAGGTGCATTTCACAAGGAAATGCTCACAGGTGTCAGACAGTATGACAACGCAGGAAAGGAAGTGGCTTTCCAGAACTTCAACTACTACGATGATGTACAGGCAGACAAGGGATATGTTCCGTTCAAGGATGATTCCGAGAAATGGAACACACACGATGACGGACTTGACGCTGGTTTCGTCAATCCTTTAAAGACTGTCAGCAAGCGTTTCAGCGACAAGCCAACTGCACTTGGCGGTACGACAAGTTCTTCTGTAAGCGGTTCGTTCTATGCAGGTGTGGGTGTCGTGGACGGAAGTCCTTGGAAAGGCAATACCGTGGGTGGCTCATACAGCTATTCAAGCGACACGAGCAAGGGACTTTCCGCACTCGTTGACTTGAACGGTGACGGACTTCCTGACAAGGTGTACAAGTCCGGTGGTTCAGTATATTATCGCCCACAGGTCAAGACAGACAATGGAGAAGTCGTATATGGTGAGCCTGTCAAGGTAAAGGGTATCAGTAACTTTTCGACAACCAAAAGTTCAACGAACTCGTTCGGTGCGAATGCCGTTGTCGGTTGGAATGTCCTGACCGCCGTTGTCGGAACGGACAAGTCAACCACTAAGACAAAGACCACTCAGTATTTCAGCGACATCAACGGTGACGGACTTGTTGACCTTGTTTCCAATGGCAAGGTATTTTTTAATCACTTGGAGTTTGACGGATCTGGCAATGCCGTGCCTACGTTTACATTGAGCAGTGCCGACACGCCAAGCCCAATCATCTATGGTGGCAAGGTTGACACTTCTGTCATGGAGGTTAGTGAGGATGAGCAGGCGGAAGCCATCAAGAACTCACCGATGGAGGACATCGTGCGTGTATGGCAGGCTCCTAAGGATGGAACTGTCAGCGTGGCAGGGCAAGTGAGCCTTGTCGCTCCGACTGGTGACTATGATGCTGACGAGTATCAGAAGGCAGACGGCGTAAGAGTTGCTATCCAAAAGGGTGGCAATGAGCTTTGGAACAAGACTATTGCAAAGGGCGACGGCAGTTCTTATGCCGCTGCAGTCTCTTCTGTTGCCGTCAAGCGTGGTGAAAGGATCTATTTCCGTGTGCAGTCGGGTTCCGAGGAAACAAGCAACGGTTCTTTTGACAAGGTGAGCTGGTCGCCTACCATTACATACGCTGGCGAGTCAAATATCTTGCCTAACGGGCTTTCTTCAACAGAGTACAAGCCAGAGGATGGTGCCATCTACGATGTGAACACCTCCGCTAATGTGGAGAATGGTTCAAGCGTGGAAGTTCACAGTGCCTTCCACAAGCCTGTAACAACCGACGATGTTGTTCTCAGCATCATTGGAAGCAATGATAAGAAAGACAGTGACGGAAACGACAATCCTAACTATATTGAGAAGACGGTCTTTGCTCGTACATTAAAGGCTTATGAGGCTTTTGGTGGCGATTCACTCAACATCAGTCTGGAGAATACTGAAAAGCTGACCAACTTCAGCTTTGAGATTTCATCCACCTCAAATGTTGATTGGAAGAATATCGGTTGGCAAGCGTCTGTGACTTATAAGGACTCTGCCAATATCGAACAGACGGTAGCCGTTCCTGCACACTACAATACATTTGCAAATGCCTTGGCAGAGGGCAAGCCATACTTGACCACTGCGACTGATACCGTTTTGGTTGTGTCGCCAGTGCTTACCCTTTCTGACAATTCCATCAATGGCCAGGTTACTTTGACCGCCAAGACAGAGGATGCACTCATCGGCAAGAAGTCTTTCAACATCGAGAATGGCATCTTGAAAGCCGATACTCTGCGATTTGCAACTACTGCAGGAAAGAACATCTGGTTTGAATACAGCTATCCGGCAGCAATCTCTAATGAAACTGTTACTTCAGCCTCTGTTTCCATTCTGAAAGATGCGGCAGGTCTCGTAACAGAGAATGTGCTTGCTGGATTCTATGCAGAGAATGACAATCTTGGCTTCGGTATGCTTTACCGTGGCTGGGGAGGTTTTGTTTATAACTCGGCAGAGGGCAGATATGCAAAGCCTATTGACGAGTCATTGCTGAAATTGCCTGAAAACGAGAACGACAAGGTTGATCCTCTCACAATGGCATTCACTCCATTGGGTACAGACCAGACTTCTATGGACAAGTGGGTCGGTCAGCGACAGGACATCTATCTTACTGCAACCGAGGCAAGTACAGCCCGATTGACAGAACAGGATGTACTCCTTACCAATCCATTGGATAATAATGCTGAAGTGGCAGGACTTGCAGGTGAATATTTGCAGGGTACTGGTGCGGCAGCTGTAAGCCAAGTGGTATCAAGCAAGAGTACCGTTGTGCAAGGTGGTGCACTTGGCATTACCCATAACAATGCAAATGGCAGTTCCAAGACGGAAGTTGCCATGATGGATATGAACGGTGACGGATTCCCTGACATCATTGCTGGTGGTACCATCCAATACACCAACTCACAAGGTGGATTGAGTGGCGAAATCTACAAGGGTATCGGAGCTAATAACTCTGACAATGCTTCTGAGGCGTGGGGATATGGCGGCAATCCAGTAGCTTCCGTATCACAGATTACGAATTTGGCGAAAGGTGTAAAGCAGTCTTTGAGCAATGTACAGACAGAATGGCAAGCTCAATTCTCTATCACTGGTAGTGCACCAAGGAACACAGATGAAGCCGTAGAGTCATTCATTGACATCAATGGCGATGGACTTCCCGACAAGATTCTTTCCGACAAGAAAGTAAGATTAAATTTGGGCTATGCTTTCACAGAGCCTATAGATTGGGAACTTGACCGCATACAGAGTGGTAAGAGTCTTTCATACAATATAGGTGCAGGTGGGGATGTCAGTCAAGGATTTGGTCAAACAGAATACAAAGGCAATCAGATAAACAAGGCTTCAGGAAGTTTCTCTGCAGGCATTGGTATTGTTACCTCTGAAAGCGAAGAGGAATACAACCTTATCGACATCAACTCTGACGGTCTTCCAGATAAGGTCTGGAAGAATGGTGACGGTATAACTGTTGCCCTCAATACTGGCAACGGTTTTGATGAACCTATCAGCTGGAAAGGTGTAAATGCGCTTAGTGAATCAGCCTCTACATCAGAGTCTGCAAATGCAGCGTTCACTTTGACCATCAACATTCCTGTCATTAGCATCAAGATTTCAACCAACCCTGGTGCTTCCACCTCTCATAGTATCAACCGCCCTACATATTCTTTGCAGGATGTGGACGGTGACGGCTATCTTGACATCGTTGAGTCTGAGAAGGAAAGCGAGTTGAAGGTCACACGCTCTGCCATTGGCAGGACAAACATGTTGAAGTCTGTCACCAACTCCTTGGGCGGCACTTTCACACTCGACTATGCGCACACCACTCCGACCTACGGTCTTCCTGGTGGCAAGTGGGTAATGTCTGCCTTGACCATTGATGACGGAATCCATGACGATGGTCCAGTCATGACAACCGCCTTTGAATATAAGGACGGCAAGCGTGACCGCCATGAGCGAGAGTTCCTCGGTTTCGGTGAGGTTATCACCAAGAACCTCGACACGGAGAATGGCAATTCTGTTTACAGACAGGCTGTTGAGAACTACGATGTAGCCAACTACTACACGCAGGGCAATGTTACCGCCACATCCGTAGAGGATGCCAACGGCAACAAGTACACGGAGACAAAGAACCGTTACGACAGTTATTATGTGACTGCCGACGGTGACAAGTACACGTTCGCAAAGCGTGACGTGAACCTTTGGAGTGACCGTGCATCTGCATTCGTACCTCTCCGCTATACGGCAAACTTGCAGTATGAGGGAGCGGCAAACGGTGTGGTTACATCCGAGGCATGGAATGAGTACTACCTCAATGGCTATCATGGTGAGTTGAAGTCCTACAAGTACAGCGACAAGGGCAGTCTTGGCGAGGACGGAAACGGCAAGTTCGATTATGCGACTGCTATCAAATATACCGACAATGCAAGCAAGCACATCTTCGGACTTCCTGTTGATGTGACTGTTACAGGCAGTGACGGCTCACTCTATCACCATGTGACGGCGAAGTATAATACCAACTACGCCAACCACATCACGCAGATTACACAGCAGTTGAATGATGGCGAGGCAGTTACGGATTACAAGTACGACTCTTACGGCAACATCATCCAGAAGACTCTCCCTGCCAACGGCAAGGGACAGCGCATGTGGTACAAGTACCGCTATGAGCCGGAAATGAACATGTATGTGGAGCGTATTGACGATGCGTGGGGCTACCGCAGCGAGCAAGGCAATTTTGACTATCGCTATGGCATTGCCAAGGAGCATCGTGACCTCAACAACTTCTATTATGAGACTGATGTAGATGACCTCGGTCGCATTACTGGCGTGCGTGGTCCAAATGAGTTGGCTACGGGCGTGCCTTATGCCATCGCCTTTGAATATCAGCCTTTGGCTACATTCAATGAGAGTGGCATTACCGCTCCTGCATACGCAGTGACCAAGCACTACGACATCCAGCACCCTAACGATGACTTGGAGACCGTTACATTCGTTGACGGTTTCGGAAGAGCCGTGCAGGTGAAGAAGGACGGTGTTGTGACAAGTGCATCCAAGGGCAACTCTGCCAAGGATGAGAACGTGATGATAGTCAGCGGAAGAAACGTGTATGACGCTTTCGGACGTGTGGCAAAGACTTTCTATCCTACAACGGAAGGAACTGGATCGAAATCAACGTTCAGCAAGTCATTTGACAATGTATCTCCAACGGTTACTGTTTATGACGTGCTCGACCGTGCTACCTCAGTGATATTGCCGGACAACTCTACGACAACTACGGCATATACTGTTGACAACGGCAGTCATGCACTTGTTACAACCGTAACAGACGCACTCCATAATGTGCAGGCTACCCATACTAATGGCAGTGGCAAGACCTTAAAGACCATCCAGAAGAGCGGTCCTGATGGTGAGATTACCACCTCGTTTGAGTATGACGGCATACAGCGCCTTGTTCGTGTCACCGACACGGAGGGCAATGTAACGACCTCTACTTACGACATGGGTGACCGCCGTACTGAGGTGAACCATCCTGCAAGCGGCATCACAAGTTTCACTTATGATGCGCTCGGCAATGTGCTGACCAAGCAGACTGCCAACCTTGCCAAGGAAGGAAAGTTCATCACCTACGATTACGACTATCAGCGTCTGACGGGTATCAACTACCCAGACCACCCAGAGAACAACGTGAAGTATTACTACGGTGGCCGCAACGCCTCTCAGAACCGTATCGGTCGCTTGATGCTCCGTGAGGACGGAACAGGTGCCATTGAATACTTCTATGGCAAGATGGGCGAAGTCACCAAGACCCGCCGCACGATGATTGTGCCTAACCAGGCGATAGCAACCTACGTGACGCAATGGACTTACGACAGCCACAACCGTCTGTTGGAGATGATTTATCCTGATGAGGAGAAAATCACTTACTCTTACAATCTCGGTGGTCAGCTTGAAAAGGTTCATGGCTACAAGTCATACGGCTACGATTATGTAAGCAAGATTGGCTATGACAAGTTCGAGCAGCGCACATACTTGAAGTATTGCAATGGTGCGGAGACTTTCTACACCTATGATCCTCAGCGTCGCAGATTGCAGAACCTCACCGTGAACAGTGGTGGCAATACCATCATGGACAATGCCTACACTTACGATGCGGTGAGCAATGTGCTCAGCGTGATAAATGGTGCATCAGTGCCACAGAGTGGCAAGGCTGGCGGGCAGATGGCGCATACCTATACATACGATGCCCTCTATCGTCTTGTCAGTGCAACTGGTACTTATACAGGTGCGGACAACAAGACTGCAAACTACACGCTTGCAATGGGCTATGATAACATGCACCGTATCACTTCGAAGCGTCAGATTCTCACGCAGAACAATGTGCAGTTTGATGGTACGCTCAACGCTGGTTATGACCTTACTTATACATACGGCACAGACACTGGTAAGAAATTCCAGCTTGCCAACGTTAAGGATGTTAACTACCGTACAGAGGAGACACCATCCGAAAGCGAGAATGTGAACAACAATCACGCATACGAGTATGATGCAAATGGTAATCTTGTTTATGTCAATACCAGCCGTACAAAGAAGGATGGCGTGGCTGACGAGAAGACCACGGAACGCAAACTCAAATGGGATGAGGAGAACCGTCTCCTTGCTTCTGATGACAACGGCTTTGTTACCAACTATTGGTATGATGCTGATGGTGAGCGCACGGTGAAGACATCGGGCGAGAGTGACCAAGTCTATGTGAACTCTGAGTTTGCTGGAGGTCGCACGAACACCGCCAAGTTCTCACTATATGTATCTCCTTACCTCGTTGCCAACCAAGGCGGACGCTACACCAAGCACATCTATATCGGTAGCCAGCGTGTCGTTTCCAAGATTGGAGACTTCGACTCTTACGGCTCAGATCCACGCCGCATCCAGTATGCTGGTAGCGAAACTGACGGCTTGTCTGTTGATTATAAGGTTAAATATACTCAGCAGTTGCAGGTTATCAAGGATAATTATGCAACCTTTGCAGTGCCGTACAATGGCGAGGACAATAACGACTATGTGGACGGAAAGGGCTTCTGCTGTAATGACGGCAGCTTGGAAGCTGCGCAGACACGTGTCATGACACGAGCAGCGAAGAACAACTTCCAAGAAGGCGATACATACGAGAAGATGCAATTCTACTACCATCCAGACCATTTGGGTAGCAGTAGTTACATCACCAACCTTGATGGCGAGGTGGTGCAGCATATTGAGTATGTACCTTTCGGTGAAGTCTTTATTGAGGAGCGCAACAACATTTGGAATACGCCTTATCTCTTCAATGCGAAGGAATTCGATGAGGAGACGGGATTGTATTACTATGGGGCGAGGTATTATGAGCCAAGGTTGAGTCTGTGGATAAGCGTAGATCCTTCAAAAGAAAAATATCCAGACATAAGTTCTTATACATATTGTCATAATAGTCCAATAGTTATCATTGACCCAGATGGCAAAGATGATTATAAGATGAATGCAAGTGGATATTTAGTTTTTTGGAGACGAACTAATGCAAAATCTACACATCGCGTATTTATAGGAAAAGCAAGTATTGTCGTTGGGCGAAATCTCGTAAATCAGTTGGTAAAAAACAAGGGTAATCAAGGTTCTTTTGCTGTAACGGCAAATGGTGATGATGCCTTTAAGTTCTTCACTTTTGCAGCAAAACATACTAAGGTAGAATGGAGATTGGTAGGCATGAAAAATGGTTCTGGTGTAAAATTTAAATTGAGCACTGATTTCAATTCCAGTTCTGTTTCTAACGACATGAATGATGCTAAAAATATGTTGTTCCATCTACATAGTCATCCTTGGAATACAAATTTTGGTGAAACAAAAGCATCTGGAAATTATAAAGAATACAATCAGGTGTCATCAGGAAAATCAATAAGCAATTACTATACAGATGGCGACGTTTGGACTCTGAATAATATTTACAATGCATATCGGAAAGCAAATCCAAACAAAAGGTTTGAAAGCTATCCACGGGCTTACATATATTACTCTGGTGACAAAGGACAAAAAAGCCAATTGTATGAATATGATTTGAAACGTGCAAGATTTAATCCAATTTTCACGCCAACATATGAGCAAATAAAAAATAGAATTTACAGGAAATGAAAAAGATTTTTTCTATACTTTTTATTCTATTGACAAGTTGCGTAGCTAAGGATGGACCATTCTCTCCATCCTTAGCTATGGTACTCGATGGAATAATAAATAAAAATCCTGAATATAATGTAATACAAATTCAGGCATCCAAATTAGAAGGACATGAGTTACTTTTCATCACTTGTCTTCATAATTATAATCCTAAAATGACTGAAAGCTATTATATATACAAGAATAAATTGGTCACATATTTCCAAACAGACGAAAACGACAGGTCTTATATCATAGACCATAATTTCTTGTATAAATATGATGGGGGAAAACTTAATTATAATTGTATATATTCTTCCAAAGTCACTTCTGAACCAAAACAGCAGGTGTATGAAATTATTGGGAATAACAAATTAGCATTATTAAAAAGGCCAGAAAAAATAGTATACAGAAAGAATAAAATAGAAGGAAATAATGTTGTTCTAAACAAGCAATTGAACGAATTTATTAATTCCTACATTTATAATAATATAGATGTATTATATGAATTACGTTTTAAGGAAATTAATAATAAACACTATGCAATAATACGTTCCATGATATATTATGATAAAAATAAATATGATGGATATTTTTTCCGAGATGGGAACTTGGTAGTTATATATGGGATAGATGCATCTGAAAATTTTTTAGATAAAACATGGATAAAGAAGGACAATCGAGGAATACCAAATTTCAAATATAGGACTATAGATGAATGGAATTATCCTTATCCTCTGAAATTAGAAATATTTTCTAATGGAAACGTTAAAGAGCTATCACTTTCGGAAGGATTCGCTATATAGAAATACTGCAAATGGATGAAATATCCTAATGTAGAACAAGTAGGTAGCTCAACAGAAGCACATGAATTTGGACACAGCTTGGGACTTTGGTCTGGAACAAAAAATGGTCATCCGAAGGGAAATCTTCTTGGAAAAGGACAGCCAGGAATAATGTATCCAAGAGGTACTATTGTTGATCCTCAATACAGATACAATCCTAAAGCAGGCTACAATCAAAGTGGAGGAACTTTGAATCCGGAAAAGCGTAAGGTTCTACAGAGTGATATTGATATGCTTCATTTAGACAACTTGCATTATGACAATAATGGAAATTCGCAACTTGGAAAAAGCACCAGTGCCTTTTGGGAATAAAATTCACATTATATTGATTTTTCTCATTCAACTGATTCTGTCATGTAATCCACAGAAAACAAGCGATGGGATATTATCAAAAGAAATGTTATATGGAGAGTGGACATTGGTAGATGGAGAACATCAGGTAAATTATCCAGATATTGAATTTTTCGCTGATAGTAGTGCTATACTCTATTCGCAGGCGGATACCATATACAGATTTACATTTTTCATAAGAAATGATTCTTTATATCTTACTGATATTAATGGTAAGAAGTATGTGAGTAGAATTAGAAAATTAAGTAGCACTACAGTTATCTTTGATGGCATTGCAGATGTCAAAAAGAAGCAAACATATGAGAAACAATAATGTCGGAATTTTCTAATGAGAGATGGGGGTGTAATTTAAACTGTGTCAAGGCTTGTTCTTAACTTTTATTCCCACTCCCTGCTGGGGGCTGCCCCCAGCAGGGAAGCCTTTTCGGCTGCAAAGTTACATAATTTTAAATCTATC
>OHBW01000556.1_pt1 | contig 17166 bp, 20 predicted proteins | sample 1577411 | NCBI WGS metagenome assembly OHBW01 (sample SAMEA3879534, study PRJEB24766) | human gut metagenome | biome: human-associated habitat; feature: feces | place: USA | collected 1985/1987 | reverse complement strand
GCGCCGGGCGGGCATGCACGCCATTCTCTACGCCGTGAGCTACACCCTGCTCTGCGGGGTGGTCTGCACTCTTCTGGCCCTGGGCGTCTATCCGATTATCCCCGATCTTTCCTGGACCTTCGTCTACGCCGCGGCGCTCTCGGGCGCGGCGGCCATCATCCTGCCGCCTGCGGGCGCTGCCGGGCCGTGATGTCCGCTTCGCCGCGGGTCTGGCAGGCGCCTGCGGTGCCGCGGGCTTTTCGGCGTGGACACGCTTTTTGCCCTGCCGCAGGTTTTTCTCATGCTGGAGCCGTTCCTCTTTCCGCTCCCGCGCCCGTCTGGCCTTGACGGCCAGCGTGTCGGCGGCCTCCTGGTAGGCGCCGCCGTCCAGCGCCGCCAGCTTCTTCACCAGCGACTCGGCAAAGCCGATGTCGGTGACGGCGCACATGGCCACGCTGCTGCGTCCCAGACTGCGTCCCAGCGCGTCCTTATCCGCAGGCAGCGTCACGCACAGCGTGCTGCCGGCGCGGGCAAAGGACTGGGCCCGCCGCACGGATGACGGCGCGGCGTCCTGCGCCACGAAGATGACGCGGGCTTTCTTGGCGCGGGCGGCGGCGCCCACCGGCTCCTCGCCCACCTCCACGCGGCCCGCCTTCAGGGCGAGACCCAGCATGGATAGGATGTGTTCTGTCATAGGCCGCCCTCCATCTGCGCTTCCAGCGCGTCGTAGACCTCCGGCGGGATGGCAGTGTCAAAGGCCCGCTCCAGCGACCGGTTCTTCCGTGCCTTCTTCAGGCAGGCGGGGTCGGGGCACACATAGGCGCCGCGTCCGGATTTTTTGCCGGTGCCGTCCAGCAGGATCTGGCCCTCCGGCGTCCGGACGATGCGCAGCAGCGCCTTCTTCTCCTTCATCTCGCGGCAGCCGACGCACTGCCGCTGCGGTATTTTGCGGGGCTTCTGCATCTCTGCCGCTCCTTTCTGTCCGATCTTACTCGCCGGTGTAGCTGGCGGGCTTGATGTCGATCTTGTAGCCGGTGAGCCGCGCGGCCAGACGGGCGTTCTGGCCCTCCTTGCCGATGGCGAGCGACAACTGATCGTCCGGGACGATCACGCGGCAGGCCTTCGTGCTGCCGGGCAGAAGCGTCACGGATTTGACATCCGCCGGGGAAAGCGCCGCGGCGACGAACTTCGCCGGGTCCTCCGACCAGACGATGATGTCCATCTTTTCGCCGTGCAGCTCGTTCACGACCGCGCCGACTCTTGCGCCACGCGTGCCGACGCAGGCGCCGACCGGATCGATGCCGTCCTGCGAGGCGTAGACGGCCAGCTTCGTGCGGGAGCCTGCCTCGCGGGCGATGGACTTGATCTCAACGAGACCGGAGGCGATCTCCGGAACCTCAAGCTCGAACAGGCGCTTGACAAGGCCGGGGTGCGTCCGGGAGACGATGACCTGCGGGCCTTTGGTGGAGCGGCGGACCTCGACGACGTAGACGCGGATGAGGTCACCCTCGTGATAATACTCCGTGCGGACCTGCTCGGATGCGGAGAGCATGGCGTCGGTCTTGTCGTTGCCGCCGCCGATGCGGATGGTCATGTCGTTGGTCGCAGGCTCGATGCGCAGCACCGTGCCGGTGAGGATCTCATGCTCCTTGGACGAGAAGGTGTCGAAGACCATGCCGCGCTCTGCTTCGCGGATGCCCTGGATGATGACCTGCTTGGCCGTCTGCGCGGCGATGCGGCCAAAGTCCTTTGTCTGCACGTCGACGTTTACGAGGTCGCCCAGCTGCGCGGTCTTGCTGATTCTGCGGGCCGCGTCGAGCGTAATTTCCGTGGCGGGAGTGATGACGTCGTCGACGACCTCCTTCTGCACGTACATATGCATATCGTTGTCCTTGACCTCGACGAAGACGTTGTCGGTGTAGCCGTCCTTGTCCTTTTTGTATGCAGCGACGAGAGCCTGCGTGATCTTCTCGACCATGTAGCTCTGCGGGATCCCGCGTTCTTTTTCAAGCTGCGCAAGCGCTGCAAAAATTTCGGCATTCATAGTTTTCTAAATTCCTCCCTTTAAAACTCGACGTGAAGCCGCACCTGCGCGACCTCGTTTTTCTGGAATGTATGTGTGGTTCCTGCGGCTTCAATGGTCACGGCGCCGTCTGCGTAGCCCGTAAGCTTGCCGACGAACTCTTTCGCGCCGCCGACGGGTTTGAACAGCTTGACCGAAACAGAACTGCCCATAAACTGCTCAAAATCGGACGGGCGCTTCAGCTGCCGTTCGAGTCCTGCCGAGCAGACCTCAAAATTGTAGCTGTCCGGCACGGGGTCCTTTTCATCGAGGATCGGATCGAGCGCGCGGGAAATGGCCTCGCAGTCGGAGATATCCACGCCGCCGTCCTTGTCGATGTACAGGCGCAGGAACCATTCTCCGCCCTCGCGGACATATTCCACATCCCAGAGCGTACAGCCGTGCGCCTGCACGACAGGTTCTGCAAACTGCGCTACCTGCTCCGTTACCTTCATGAAAAATCCCCCTTACCAGCAAGAAAGAGTGGGGAGCACTTCCCCACTCTCAAGTAAAATACTATCAAGATGGCCTTATTATAGCATCCGCGGGCGGAAATTGCAAGGAGTATTTCTGTATTTGACCCGGAATTTCTTGTTTTTTTCCTTCTTTTTTCGCCCTGATCTGCGCAAAAGCGCACTGTGCGCGAAAAAAACGCAAATTCCTGTCTGCGGGGTGTCATTTCCCCCGCGTGTGTGCTATACTATATGAAATGAAGCTCGCTTGGGGGTATTTGAGATATGAAGCAGAAATCCGGCATGATCGGCGTCGTCTACGCCGCGATCCTTTCCGCCATCGCCGGTTACTTTTTTCGCATGACGCAGCTGTCCGGCGGCAGCAGCGTCCCGCTGATCGCGTTCAGCATCCTGATGGTCTTCGTCTTTGCGCTCGCTGCGGTCAGTCTGGAAAAGCAGTCTGCCTATGAAGCCGTCTACCGGCCCAGCGGGCAGGATCTGACGTTTTCGCTGCTCGGTGCGCTGGGGCTGATCGCGGGCTGCGTGCTCAGCTTCCGTGGCTCTATTGCGCAGATGCTCGTGAGCCTGCTCGGCCTGCTGGCCGGACTTTCGCTCGGCGCGGGGGCCGTGCTGCGGTGGAAGAAAAAAAAGCCGTCGGCGGCGTTTTCCGTCTTCGTTGTGCTGTTCTATGTTGCGAAGCTCTTCCGCGATTTCCGCCACTGGGAGATCAATCCCGCGATTCTGGACTACTGCTTCTCGCTGTTCGCCATGATCGCGTTCATGCTGGCAAGCTATCACGCGGGCGCGTTCAGCTTTGAGCGGGGCGCACGGCGCCGGCTGGCGTTTTATTCGCTGCTGGGCGTTCTGTTCGGCGCAATCAGCCTTGCGGGCGCGCAGCTGCCGGAGCTTCTGATCTACGCGGGCAGCGTATTCTGGATGCTTGCCTGCGCGCAGCAGATGCTGAGGCGCTCCGTATAAAATAAACGTACAGGAGGTTCCGTTATGGCTACAGGCAGTATTTCCTGCACCATCCCCAAGGACGCAAATTACCCGAATCTGAAAGAAGTTTCCCTGCCGCAGATGCGCCGCGAGGTTGCAGATCTCTTCGCTCCCGGTGAGGAGGCCGTGCAGTGTTTCCAGACCATCCGTGATCAGGTCGTGTTCACGAATAAGCGCGTGTTCATCGTAAACGTGCAGGGCGTCACAGGAAAGAAAGTTTCGTATTTCTCTTATCCGTACTCGAAGGTGCAGTATTTCGGCATCGAGACGGCAGGCATTCTGGACGTTGATAGTGAACTGCTGCTCGTCTTCAGCGATGGCAACCAGCTGCAATTCGATTTCCGCTCCCGCGTTGACATCAAACGCATCTGTGCAAATATCTCCGCGTACATTCTGTGAGCGCGCAAACGCCCGCCCCTCCTGCCATTTTCGGCAGGAGGGGCGGGCATTTTTATGCCTTTCTTGCAAGCGTCGCCCAGTAGGTGGGGATGTTGTGCGCGTGCAGATTGCCGTAGCCGTTGGTGTCCTCGTAGAGGTCCAGCAGCTGCAATCCCGCCTTGAGCTGGCCCGTGAGCTGCTCGTGCGCGGTGTGGGAAAACTGAACGCCGCTTTTGTCCTTTTCCAGCTGCCGCATCTGCTCCTCATCCTCGAGCGGGTTGAACGGGAGCGTGTTGATGATCCGCGTTTCGTCCTCGTCGAAGGCGAAGTTCAGGCCGTTGTCAAGCCCGGCCAGCAGCCGTCCGCCGGGCTTTAAGACCCGTGCGCATTCGCGCCAGATGGGCAGCACTGCGTAGACGTAGCAGTTGGAGACGGGATGGAAGATCAGATCGAAGCTGTTTTCGTCAAACGGCAGGCGCTTGGTCATGTCGGCGCGGACGATGGTAATGTCATAGCCCTCCCGCTCCGCGACCAGTTTCTCGGAATCCAGCTGCCGCTGCGAATAGTCCAGTACCGTGCACTGCGCCCCCAGCGCGGCGAAAATGGGCATCTGCTGCCCGCCGCCGGAGGCCAGCCCCAGCACGCGCTTGCCTTTCAGCTCGCCGAGCCAGCTGTGCGGGACGAATTTGACCGGAGTCAGCTTGACGTCCCACGTACCGGCCTTTGCCTTTTCATATTCCTCGTGGGAAACAGGCTTCCCCCATTCCCAGCCTTCCTCGACCCAGCGGTCGATGGTTTTGCTGTTGATCTCCTGATACGGAATGTCCATAAAAACCTCTTTTATTATGCTTCCTTCGCCAGCTTCCACGCGACATAGTCGTCGTAGGAGCAGAGGCGGTCAATAATGGTGCCGTCGGGCTGGAACTCGATGACGCGGTTGCAGGTGGTCTGCAAAAGCTCATGGTCGTGCGAGGCAAGGAGAATGTTGCCGGGGAAGGCGCACAGGCCCTTGTTGACGGCCTGAATGGCCTCCATATCCAGATGGTTCGTCGGCTGGTCGAGCAGCAGCACGTTCGCGCCCGAGAGCATCATGCGCGACAGCATGCACCGCACCTTCTCGCCGCCGGACAGGACGTTCACGGGCTTGAAGACCTCTTCGCCGGAAAACAGCATCCGGCCCAAGAAGCCGCGCAGGTACACGTCGTCCTTTTTCGCCGAATACTGCCGGATCCAGTCGACAAGCGAGTCGGAGCAGCCCTCAAAATAGGCAGTGTTGTCCTTCGGCAGATAGCTGGTCGTGACGGTCTGGCCCCATTTGACGCTGCCCTCGTCCGGCTCCAGCTCGCCCATGAGAATTTTAAAGAGCGTCGTCTGCGCCAGCTCGTTTTCGCCGACAAAGGCGATCTTATCATTCTTATTGACAATGAACGAGACCTTATCCAGAAGCTTCACGCCGTCGATGGTCTTGGACACATCCGTCACGAACAGGATGTCCTTGCCGACCTCGCGTTCGCGCTCAAAGCCCACGAACGGGTACCGGCGCGAGGACGCGGGCATTTCCTCGACGGTCATCTTGTCGAGCAGCCTGCGGCGGGAGGTCGCCTGCTTGCTCTTGGCCTTGTTGGCCGCGAAGCGGGCGATGAAGGTCTGCAGCTCTGCGATTTTTTCCTCGGCACGCTTATTCTTGTTGCGGATGAGCTGCTGGATGAGCTGGGAGGATTCGTACCAGAAATCATAGTTGCCGACATACATCTTGATCTTGCCGTAGTCGATATCGACGATATGCGTGCAGACGGTGTTGAGGAAATGACGGTCGTGGCTGACGACGATGACAAGGCCGGTGTCCTCGTAATCCAGAATAAAATCCTCGAGCCAGTTGATGGCCTCGATATCAAGGTTGTTCGTCGGCTCGTCGAGCATGACGATATCGGGCTTGCCGAACAGCGCCTGCGCAAGCAGCACCTTGACCTTCAGACGCGGGTCGGTGTTGGCCATGAGATCATAGTGCAGCTCCACCGGGATGCCGAGGCCCTGCAAAAGCTTTGACGCGTTGGACTCGGCCTCCCAGCCGTCCATGTCGGCAAACTCCGCCTCAAGCTCGCTCGCACGCATCCCGTCCTCCTCGGAGAAATCCGGCTTTTCATAAAGCGCGTCCTTCTCCTTCATCACGTCGTACAGGTGCTGGTTTCCCATGATGACGGTGTCGAGAATGGTATACGCGTCGTACTGGTTCTGATCCTGCTTCAGAACGGACATCCGCGCGCCGGGCTTGATGAAAATTTCGCCGGATGTCGGCTCCAGCTCGCCGGACAGGAGCTTCAAAAACGTCGATTTGCCCGCGCCGTTGGCGCCGATAATGCCGTAGCAGCTGCCGGGCGTAAACTGCAGATCGACCTGCTTGAACAGCACAGAGCCGCCAAACTGCATGGCAAGGTTGGAAATGGTGATCATAGAAAAACCTCATCAATGTTATTTTTTCTTATCATACCACAAAATCCAGTGTTTGCAAGGGAAACCGTGGGAACCGCCGGTATAGCCGGGAGCTCATTTAAGAGAAGCAGCAGCCAGGAGCGTCCGGCTTGGGTGCGTGCGGTTTTGCTGCCAGTTGCTTCTGAACCAGACCGCTGCGGAGTCACAGCGGCAGGAAGGAGAACGCCCGTGTGAGTACCGGCGCGAACAGCACGGCGGGCAGGAGGTCGGCGGTCTTGATCTTCGTGAGGTGCAGCATATTAAGGCCGATGGCAAGGATCATCACCGAGCCGCAGCACGTGATCTCCGCGATGGCCGCGTCGGACAGCAGCGGCGCGATCACGTGCGCCAGAAGGGCAAGCAACCCCTGATACACGAACACGGGCACGGAGGAAAACAGCACGCCCAGCCCCAGCGAGACGGACAGCATACACGACGAAATGCCGTCGAGCAGGGATTTTGTGAACAGCAGCTCATAGTCCTGCTTCAGACCGGCGTTGAAGCTGCCGAGGATCGCCATCGCGCCCACGCAGAACAGGAGCGACGCCGTCACAAAGCCCTCGGCGATGGGGGTCCGCTTCCCGCCGCGCTGGAAGCGGCGCTCGATCCTGCCGCCGAGGCGCTCAATGCGCCCGTCGAGATCCAGAAGCGTCCCCACGGCGGTGCCGAGCACCATTGACACGATCAGCACGAGCGTATTTTCGCCCTTCAGCATCCCGCTGACGCCGATATAGATCACGCAGAGCGCGATCGCGGTCATGATCGCGTTTGTGATTTTTTCCGGGATGCCCTTCTTTGCCAGCAGCCCGACCGAGCCTCCGGCGAGAATGGCAAGCGCGTTGACAAGAACTCCAAGCATAAATATGGCCTCACTTTGAACAGGATATCTTGCCTCTTATCCTATCATATGTGTGTCGAAGAAAAAAGAGATTTTTCGCAAAGTGGAGGAAAAACGCAAAATAAGCGGGAAAATTCAGGCTGGATCAGGGACGATCTTCCAAAAAAGGTAGAAATCCTGATCAAAATGTAGTATAATGCCCTTATCTTGATAAACAGCGCCCGCCGCTGCGCGGACGCTTGGGAGTGTATATGAAACTACGCAGAACAAAGCGAATGCCCGCCACGGCAAAGCAGAAGCTGCGCGCAAAGAGGCTGGCGCAGCTGAAGCGGTTTTTGCGCGAGCACACCTGGGGCGTGATGATCACGGTCCTGATTTTGATCGCGCTGATCCTGTTCGTCTGCGTGATCGCCGGGGCCGCGCCCAAGGAAGCGTCTGCGCCGGAGACGACGCAGGACGAGACGCCGCGCTATGAGTCGGGCTTTATCTGCGCCATCACGACGCAGGTCCCGTATTATACCGAGGAGCTTTCCGAGGCCGGAACGGTCGCGCGCGGGATGCAGATCACGTATTCGACCGACCGCTCTGTCGAGCGCGACGGCGTCCGGTACTATCTGACCTATTTCTCCACGCTGGACTGCGGCTATGTCTCCGAGGAAAACCTGACGCAGGACCCCTCCGCCGTGATCGCAGAGAAGGTCGTCTATGTCCGCACGCCGCAGAACCTCCGTCTGGACAAAAACACGCTCGAGCTCGGCACGCTGGTCGAAAAGGGAACGGAGCTGCAGGTTCTGAGCTACGAGGGCACGACCGACGGCGTCGTCGATCTGTATCAGGTCTCCTATCAGGGCCAGACAGGCTACATCAGCGGCCAGTACGTCTCAACCGTGCAGGAGGAGGCCAACGACGTCTATGACCGCTTCGGCGTCTACGCCATCCATGCCGGACGCGGCGACAAATGGGGCGGCGGCGACGCGGAAAGCCTTGACTATTTCCCGCGCACGAAGGCCAGTTTTGCGGATAACAAAATGCCGAATCCCTGCTACGCGATCTACCTCACCTGCGACCCCGCGATTTTAAAGGACATCGACAAGTACATTGAATATGCGAAGACCACGAAGATCAACGCCTTCGTTGTCAACATCATGGACGGCACGTCCATCGGCTACAATTCGCCGGTATACGAGGAGTATTCCCCCACGGCGTATCAGTACGCCCAAAACTCCGTCGCAGATTATCAGGCAGTCATTCAGAAAATCAAGGACGCAGGATTCTATGTGATCGGCCGTCTGACAACCTTCAACGACTCCTTCTTCTGCCAGGATCATCCCGAATACGCCATCGCCGACGGCTCCGGCGACTCGCTGTATGTCGCGGCCAGCTACTGGCCCAGCGCCTTCTGCCGCTATGTCTGGGAGTATAAGGTCGCGCTGGCTATCGACGCAGTGCAGACCATGGGCTTCGACGAGATCCAGTTCGACTATGTCCGTTTCCCGGACAACACCGACCAATATGAGGCCTCCGGCGATATCGACTTCCGCAACGAATACGGCGAGACAAAGGCACAGGCCATCCAGCGCTTTTTGATGTACGCCACGGATATCCTGCACGAATACGGCGTCTACGTCGGCGCGGACGTCTTCGGCGAGACGAGCCGCAACTACGTCACGGCCTACGGCCAGTACTGGCCAGCCATCAGCAATGTCGTCGACGTGATCTCCGGTATGCCGTACCCCGACCATTTTGCCCGCAACGGGACCTACCGCCCGTGGGAGCATCCGTATGAGACGCTGCTCGACTGGGCCGAATCCGCCGCCAAGCGGCAGGCCGAAACACCTACGCCCGCAGTCGACCGCACCTGGATCCAGGCCTATAACGCCATCCAGCCGCCCTATAACGAATACGGCGTGCAGGAGATCGGCGACCAGATCCGCGCGCTGCGGGAAGAGGGCCTGACCGGCGGCTTCATGGCATGGAACGCCTCCTGCAGTCTCACCAAGCTCGAAGAGCTGCGCCCGCTGTACGAGGCGCTGGAATAGAGCCAACCTTTGCTGCGCCTGTTCCAAGGGCCGTTGATACCGCTGCCCCAAAACGAGAAACCGCCCGGCTCCAAATCGGAGCCGGGCGGAAATGCGTTAGGATCAGAAGATCGCAACAACAGCGCCGTTGTAGGTCTTTTCGATGTATTCCTTCACAGCGTCGGACTGGAGCGCCTTGACAAGTGCCTGGATCTTGGCGCTGTTTTCTTCGCCTGCGCGGCAGGCAATGATGTTGGCATAGGTCTGGGCCGCGTCGCCGGAGGCATCTTCGATCGCGAGCGCGTCAGCGGCGTGGAGACCTGCCTGCAGCGCGTAGTTGCCGTTGATGACGGCCACGGTGCCGGGGTTGGAGTTCGCCAGCTGTGCGGGGACGGTATCGGCCTGCAGCGGCTGCACGTCATGGCCCTTCGCGTCGACGATATCCAGCGTGGTCACGCCCTTTTCGGCGGAAGCATCGGCGGGCAGCTCAATGAGGCCTTCCTGCGCCAGCAGGAGCAGAGCACGCGTCTCGTTGGAGTCGTCGGCGGGGATCAGGATGGTTGCGTCGGCGGCAATGTCCGCAGCAGAGGCAACACCGTTGCCGTACAGGCCGAACGGCTCATAGTGGATCTTGGCTGCGGAGACGAGATCGGTACCGTTGGAGGCGTTGAAGCTGTTCAGATACGGGGTATGCTGGAAGTAGTTTGCGTCGAGCGAACCGTCAGCCAAGGACTGGTTGGGCAGCACATAGTCGTCGTAGATCACGATCTGGAGGTCATAGCCCTCGGCAGCCAGCGCGTCCTTGACCTGCTCGAGGATCTCGGCGTGCGGGGTGGAGGAAGCGCCGACCTTCAGCGTTTCGAGCTTGCCGTCGGTGGAAGCGGCGGTATCGGCGGAAGCATTGTTGTCGTTGGAAGCGGGTTCGCTCTTGGAAGCGCAGCCGACAAGCGCGGCGACGAGCAGCAGAGCGGAAAGAACGATTGCAAGTACCTTTTTCATGATAAAATCTCCTTTATAAAATTTAAAATCGGTTTGTTTCTGACGTGCGGACGGCTTCGGTCACATTCGGCCGCATCGCCAGTTGATGCGGAGCAGCCGCTCAAAAATCAGTCTCATGGGACGCTCCTTTCAGCGGGCGCGCTTATCGGTCTTCCGAACGACAGTGGTGCCCACGATCTGGATGAGCTGGACGATCACGACGATCAGCAGCACGCAGCCCCAGACGACGAGCTTCTGGCTTCTCTGGTGGCCGTGGATGATGGCGATCTGCCCAAGGCCCGTGCCGCCCAGCGTCGCGGCCAGCGCCGTGTAGCTGAGAATGGTGACAGTCGAAATGACGCATCCGGAGATGAGCGACGGCTTTGCCTCCGGCAGCAGCACATGCCAGATGATCTGAAGGTTCGTGCAGCCCATGGCCTGTGCGGCCTCGATCACGCCTGCGGGAACCTCCTTCAAAGAGGACTCGACCATGCGCGCCACATACGGCGCGGCGGCGATGATCAATGTGACGATGACCGCGCCGTTGCCGGTCGAGGTGCCGAGCAGCAGCTTCGCCGCCGGGATCATGGCAACCATGAGAATGACTGCCGGGATGGAGCGGAAGAAGTTCACGATAAAGCCGAGCACGGTGTTGACGCCCTTATTGGGGTGCAGGCCGTCCTTGTCCGTCGCCCAGAGAATGACGCCCAGCGGCAGGCCGATGAGATACGCGAAGATCGTGGTGAGCGCAGTCATGTAGACCGTCTGCCAGATGCCCAGCTGGATAATGTTGTTATCCCAGAGCTTTACGAAATATTCGGTAGCCATTTACCGCTCCTCCTTCCACGTCAGTCCGCTGTTTTTCAGCCAGCTGACGACCTTTTCCGCGTCGTGCTCGTCGTTCGGCAGCTCGAGGATCATATGGCCGTAGGCCGCGCCCTCGACGGATTTCGTATCGGCGAACAGCACGTTCACCGGCACGCGGCAGGCCAGGATCATTTCGGAAATGACAGGCTTCTGCGTATCCTCGCCGTTGAAGATCAGGCGGAGCTTCCGCCCGCCGGTCGTGGGATCGAGCACCGGCCGCTCCTGTGGGAGCACAAGCTCGCGCGCAATATCGGACTTCGGGTTCGTGAACACGTCCGCCACGCGGCCCTCCTCGGCGATGCAGCTTTTATCGATGACGGCCACGCGGTCGCAGATCTGGTCGATGACCTTCATCTCGTGCGTGATGACAATGATCGTCACGCCGAGCGTCTTGTTGATCTCGCGCAGCAGCTCCAGAATGGAGCGCGTCGTGTTGGGGTCGAGTGCGCTGGTCGCCTCGTCGCACAGCAGGTACCGGGGATTGGTCGCCAGCGCACGGGCGATGGCCACGCGCTGCTTCTGTCCGCCGGACAGCTGCGAGGGGAAGCTTGCGGCCTTGTCGGCAAGGCCCACGACCTTCAGCAGCTCCTCCGCGCGCTTCTTTGCCTCCGCCTTCGGCGTGCCGGAAATTTCAAGCGGGAAGCAGACGTTGCGCAGGACCGACCGCTGCTCAAGCAGGTTGAAGCTCTGGAAGATCATGCCGATCTGCCGGCGTACCTGCAAAAGCGCCTTCTCGCTGAGCGCCGTCAGGTTCTGCCCGTCGACCCAGACCTCGCCGGAGGTCGGACGTTCGAGCAGGTTGATGCAGCGCACCAGCGTCGATTTGCCCGCGCCGGACAGGCCGATGATACCGAAGATCTCGCCGTCCGCGATGGTCAGGTTCACATCCTTCAGCGCTTCCACGCTGCCGGAGGCCGAGGAATAGATTTTGCCGAGGTGTTTCAGCTCGATCATGGGAAATCCCCTTCCACAGTGTTTTAATAGGTTTTCTGAGACAAATAAAAAGAGCCGGGAAACTCACATCGTTTCTCAGCTCCGGCATTGGCGGTTTGACTGCCAATATGGAAATTTATGAAACAAAGCGAGCCGATTTTTGAGTACGCGAAAACATGCACATGCAGCGCATGCACATGGGCATCATCATAGCGGTGGTAAACAGCTTTTTCATCGCGTGTCGGCTCCTTTCCTGATTTCTGGGGTCATTATATACAGCGGGCCAGCAAATGTCAATGGCAGATTCGCCCCAAAAACCCGCCTTTCTGCATCGATTTTTTGTCAGTCTGTCAAAAAGCAGCCGCTCTGCAGCAGAGTCAGGGTGCTCATTTTGCGCTCGGAAGCCGTATCGATTTCCTGCACCTCATAGCGCAGCTTGTAATTCGCGCCCACATCGGACTCGAAATCATCCAGATCCTCGCCCATAGATTCACAATAGTCCCTGACATCACGCACCGGCGCGGGCATGACGATCCTGTCGGTCATTGTACTGTCCTTCGGCGTCATGCAGCCGCTCATCACCGCCTTTTCCCACACGGACGATATCGCGCAGGCCGGGCTGCAATATGGGAAGGACCAATATGACCGGGAGCGTTACGCGGAGCTGCGGCAGATCGCCGCAGCAGCGGACAGAATGATCGCAGTCACTGCTGCAGTCAGACATATTTTTCGTATCTGCATGGTCCCTGCACCTGATTTCCCAGCCAGCACGCGCGGCAAGACCTTTCTGCAATCGCTTCCGGCCCGAAAACAACAGACGCAGCGCAAACCGGCCTGATCGGATCGCACTGCGTCTGGCGTTTTTATTTTTCTGTCAAGCATATTGCGTGATGTGCATCATGCAATATGCTTTGCTTATTATACGCAGGCATGGCGGACTGTCAACGGGGCTGCCGCGAAACAGCCCCGTTTCTTACTTTGAATGCGCTGCTTTACACAAACTTGATCGTCAGCGCGATAAAGATCTGCGCCATATAGTACAGCACGTGCAGAACCGCGTTGCGGTAGGGGCTGTCGTTTTTGCCGAAGGAGAGCACGACCAGCATATTATCGCTCGTCGAGAAGCAGATGCCGCCGACAAAGAACAGGAACAGCGCCCGGTTGGACTCGATAAACGCGCCCGTCGCCGCGCAGGCCGTCATGAACAAAACGCCGCCGATATAAAGCACGCCGAGCGGCGTAATTTTGCCCGCGCGCACCTCCTTGGCGTATGCGTAGAAGCAGGCCGCGCCCAGCGCCACCACCGCGATGGGGATCGCGTACAGCCACGCCGCCGGGCAGAGCGCCAGGATCGCGAGAATATACACGATATGGCCCAGAAAAAACGCTTTTCCGACAAGAATCGCAGCGCCAGCAGCAGATCGCCCAGCATCCCGAGCGTCAGTCCCGCCACGACATACCATCCGTACAAACTCGGCCCCATCCGCCGCAGCTCCAGCAGCCCCAGCAGCACGAACACCACCGACGCCATGGTCTTGAGCACGACAGACGACGCATCGCGCCGCTTATAAGAGCGCATGATGAACAGCGTCTCCAATACCGCGCCCGCACTGATGAGCAGGATCTCCAGCATCCGCCTCTCCCCCCCTTCCGCGTGTTCCTTCTTCCCGCTTATTTTACCATGTCCGCCGCGCCGCTGTCAACGTTACGTGCCTGATCGTATTCGTACAGCAGCTTCGCCACGGCCTCGCGCGTGACCGGCTGCTGCCAGCCGAAGTTGCCCGCGCTGTCGCCGGTAAAAATGCCGTTCTCCTTGGCCCACTGCGCCGCCTGCAGCGCCCAGTCGGACGGATGGTCGCCCGTTCCCTTCAGAGAAAGCAGCTCTTCCTTCGTCATCTCCATCACCTCCATGACCTGCCGTTTGAACGCGAACCACGCGTTCTCGTCGTCCACCCACATTGCGGGGCACCGCTTGCTGACCACGTCATAATGCCGCAGCACGTTTTCGATCGGAATACCGTACTTGCGCATCAGCCTTCTTGTCAGCAGCGCCGCGTTCGCCACGACCGCGTCTTCCAGCCAGTAGCGCCCCGCGTCATACCGGCAGCACATCTCGATGGAGATCGAGTTGCCGTTGCGGCAGCGCGGGTGCTTCTGCGTATAAACGCCCGCCGTGCCGACCGACCATGCCGTATCCTCGTCGCTGACCGACTGCAGCCAGCCGTTCCGGTCGACAAAATAGTGGGCCGAGGCCCCGCGCGGGGACTCAAAATATTTGAGTCCCGCCGCGGCGGAGTCGTTGCGCCCGGCCGTGTAGTGCAGCACAAGAAACTCGATGGGTGCGCTGCGGCCCTTCGTGTAATTACTCGGATGCGCCGTCGTCATGCCGTGTCTCCGCGCCGCTCTGCAGCTTCTGCGCCTGCGTCCCGAAATAAAACGCGATGACCGTCGTATAGATCATCATAAAGTCCTGGCTGACCTCGCCCCTGACCGCCTGACAGGCGAACACCGCCGTCAGCGCCAGCGTCACGATCGACTTGACCGTCAGCAGATTTTCGATGCGCTTCAAAAACTGTTCCATACCTCCAAAGCTCCTTTCCTGTACCTGTGCCTATGTCACGATCTCCCATTCGGCAACCTCGCGGGCAATGCGCTCGATGAACGAATTGCCGCGCAGCGCCTTATACGCCTTGTATTCATAGAGAAAATTCTCATATTCATACTGCCGGATGGTTTTTTCTTCCCTATGCTTATAATATGCCGCCAGCATATCCGCGCGCAGCATACAGCGCTGCCCTTCCCGGATCGCGCTGAGGCCGAACAGCCGCTCGCGCACCGGCTTTGCCAGAAGCAGCAGCAGACTCAGCACGGAACCAAGCCCGCTGCACACGCTTACAAGCGCGAAGAATGCGCCCGTCTGCTCCACACTCATTGCATCGCTCCTTCCGCCGCCTCCAGCAGCGCCGCCAGCTCCGGCAGCAGCGCCTCGATGGTCTTTTTCGCTGCCGGCCCGAGCGCCGCGTAGCTCTGTGCGAAGCGCCTGAGCACCGGCAGCAGGGCCGCCAGCTTCTCCGCCGCGCCGGGGTCGAAGATCGCCAGACGCTCCCTGATCCGTGCAAGCGATTCCCGTTCCAGTCTCGTCATGCCAGCGCCTCCTCCAGCTCCCGCAGCGCCTGCTCCAGCTGCGTATAGCTGCCCATTTTAATACTGAGCGTCCCGTCCCGGTTGTCTGTGATCGGGCCTGCGACGCAGTAGCCGGAGCAGTCCTGCTCCTGCGCCGCGTCATCTGCGCCGGCCTCACGCCGGACGATGCCCCAGCGCAGCCCATCCACAAACAGCTGCACAGCCTGTGCATACGGCATGGCAAGCGTGACGGTTTTCGACGCGCGGCCATCCCAGTCGCGGTCGATCTGCTTTCCGCAGAAGTGCGCAGAGTACTCCGTTCCGTTTACCTTCAGATATTCCATACGCTTCCTCCCTTCAGAAGCAGAACGCAAAGCTTACGCCGAGGCTGCTTGAGGCATTGGACGCGCCCGCCTGGCCGTTTGCTCTGACTCTGCAAAACATACCGCCGCTGGCTGACGACCGTTCCCACCAGAACTCGTCAACGCCTTCTCTCTTCTTGATCTTCGGGTTGCCTGCCTTGTAATAGTCGTATTGGCTTCCTTCCCCGGCTACGGAAGAACTTGCAGTCCCGAAAATCTCCACCTCGCTGAGCAGGAACAGCGTGTCCGATACTGTCTCAATCGTCGTGCTGTTGCCCCCCTCAGATGTCTTCTTGTTTACCGCGTGGATGCCGTTCTGCACCTCCGCCGGCATCAGCGCCAGAATCGCAGGCAGATAGGCCAGGCGCATATCGGTGTTCTTCCAGCCGAGACCGCTCAGGTTGGTGCTGTACATCTGCTTTGCTTCGCTGTAACAATCATGCAGCTGGAACGTCAGCGGAGCCGTGCCGGAGCCGTCCGCATACTCGTCATGATTCTTGCCGATGATATCGACCTGATAGGCCGTCCCGCCGATGTCCATGGTCTTGCTGTCGCCCACGGCCCAGCTGTCCGGGGCGATCCCGGTCCTGCACACCGCGATGATCTCTTCCCATGTATTGTCGGCAAAGCTGTCGAGATACAGGGGCATTTTCATGCTCTGCGTGCCGATCACGATGCTCTGCGCGGCATTCACCCCGTTTTTCGCCGACGTAACGCTCCACGCGCCTGCCTCCGGCAGCTCCAGCGTGCACACTCCGTCTGTCCCGGCAGTTCCCGTGACCGTTTTGGAGCCCTTCACTGCCGTGATTGCCGCCCCGGCAGAGGTGGTCACGACCAGCTTCGGCGTAATGCCGGTCTGGATCGCCTGAATTGCCGACACGAAGCCGTTCGGATAGACCAGCTGCGCGGATGTGCCTCCCTTGGCTCTGATCGCGTTCGCGACCGCCGTGAGGTCGGTGTCAAATGTCAAAAATTCCGCCATCAGAAGCTGCCTCCATTCGCGTTCGTGATCGTCGCCGCCGCCCATGCGCCATTGGACACCCGCAGGAACTTTCCGTTGTCGGAGGCCGCCACCTTCGGCAGGAATTTTTCATCGCCGGACAGCGTATATCTGCTCCCCCAGAAGCCCTCCGCAGCGTCCGTCGAATGGATCCACGCATAGCAGACCCTCAGCTCTTCCGGCGTATCGCCCTGCGTCATTTCTGTCAGCGCAAATTTTGCATATCCGTCCGAAGCGTCCGCATGCAGCTCTGCCAGCGGAAGCAGCACGGTATCATCACCTGTGCCCCCGTCCAGCTTCAAAATTGCACGGCATGGCCGCCCTGCCTGATGGGCGGCAAGGATCTCAGCGAATGACTTATCATGTGTAGCACCCTCGTCGTACACATCCTGCCCCGACAGCGTGCAGGTCACATAAAACGGCTCCGGGTCTTTGCCTGCTGCGCCCGCCGGGCCTTTGATGCTGACGCTGGCCGGGTTCTGTTTTCCGCCGTCGTTCGTCCAGCTGAGAACACCGGCTGCGGAAACATGGGGCGTAAAGGTCGTGCCGTCCTGTCCCGGCGCACCGTCCGCACCTGCCGGCCCGGCAGACCCATCCTGCCCGGGTGTCCCCGCCGGGCCTCTGATGCTGACGCTGGCCGGGTTCTGCTTCCCGCCGTCGTTCGTCCAGCTGAGAACACCGGCTGCAGAAACAGACGGCGTGAACGTT
>OHBW01000552.1_pt1 | contig 17230 bp, 14 predicted proteins | sample 1577411 | NCBI WGS metagenome assembly OHBW01 (sample SAMEA3879534, study PRJEB24766) | human gut metagenome | biome: human-associated habitat; feature: feces | place: USA | collected 1985/1987 | reverse complement strand
ATATTGACAGTATACAGCAGGTAATGGACAGCGGACGTTTCCAGACTCAGCAGCGTATGGCGTGGGAGAATTTCGGTATTGCTTTCGGAGCCATTTTGGTGAATGAGATGGAAGGTATGGAATGGGTGACTGTCATTGAGGGACAGAAAGAATATCCCGCCTTGCAGTTTATGTGTTCGGATATGGTGCTGGACCCTGCCGCACTGGTGTGGGGAAAAGCTAAAAAGGGACTCCCCTGCGACTTGAAATCCGAATTCAGGAAAATTAAGCGAGAGGCGGAGGCAGTGTTGGATGATTTAAATAAATAGACAAATAATGACCCCATATATGCAAGTAGACGGGCTTACCAAGTCATTCGGTGACTTGGTATTGTTCCGAAAGATTTCATTTGGAGTGGCCGAAGGACAACGCATCGGTCTGATAGCAAAGAACGGTACAGGCAAGACTACCTTACTTAATATAATAGCCGGTAAGGAGGGATATGATGAAGGAAGCATCGTCTTTCGTCGTGATCTGCGGGTGGGCTATTTGGAGCAAGACCCACATTATCCCGAAGACCTGACCGTGCTCGAAGCCTGTTTCTATCACGGAAACAGCACGGTGGAACTCATCAAAGAATATGAAAGCTGCATGGAAACCGAAGGCAATCCGGGACTGGAAGAGCTGTTGGCACGGATGGAGCACGAAAAGGCATGGGATTATGAACGGAAGGCGAAACAAATCCTTTCTCAATTAAAAATCCGGGACTTCAGCCAGCAGATCAAACATCTTTCCGGAGGTCAGTTGAAACGGGTGGCTTTGGCGAATGTGCTGATAACCGAGCCCGATTTCCTGATTTTGGATGAGCCTACCAACCATCTTGATCTGGATATGACGGAGTGGCTGGAGGGGTATCTGCGGAGGTTCCGGGGCACGGTGCTGACCATCAGCCATGACCGGTATTTCCTGGACCGGACCGTGACGCGGATCATCGAGATACAGGACGGAAAAGCGGAGTTTTACAGCGGAAATTACAGCTTTTATGCCATCGAGAAGGAACGGCGGTATCAGGAGCGCATGAAGCAGTACCTGAAGGAGCAGGCGAAGATCGCGCAGCTGGAAAAGGCGGCGGAGCAGATGCACCTGTGGGCCTTCATGGGCAACGACGCGCTGCACAAGCGGGCCTTCAGCATGGAGAAGCGCATCGAGCGTATGCGGACCACGGAGAAGCCCACAAAGGCGCGGAAGCTGGAGGCGCGCTTCCAGAGCCGGGAGTTCAAGGGCGACGAGGTATTGCAGATCAAGGGCGTCAGCAAGGCCTTCGGCGAGAAGCGGCTGTTTGAGGATGTGTATCTGCGGTGCGAGGGGGGCGAGCGCATCGCTCTGCTGAGCGAGAACGGCACGGGAAAGACCACGCTGCTGAATATGCTGACCGGCAGCGAGCGCCCGGACAGCGGCGTTATACGGCTGGGGCCGGCGGTGAAGGCGGCGTATCTGCCGCAGGTGATACACTTCGAGCACCCGGAGAGGTCCATACTGGACACGATGCTCTATGAGCTGGACATCACGCCGCAGTCGGCGCGGAACCGGCTGGCGGCGTATCAGTTCACCGGAGAGGATGTGTTCAAGAGCGTCAGCGTGCTGTCCGGCGGCGAGCTGAGCCGCCTGCGGCTGTGTATGCTGATGGACGAGAGCATCAATCTGCTGATACTGGACGAGCCGACGAACCATCTGGATATCGACTCGCGGGAGTGGCTGGAGCAGGCGGTGGAGGCTTTCGACGGGACGCTGCTGTTCGTGAGCCATGACCGGTATTTCATCAACCGGTTCGCCACCCGTGTGTGGGAGCTGGCCGGGGGCGTCATCACGGACTATCCCATGGGCTTTGCACAGTACCGGCAGGCCAAGGAGGAGGAGCACGCCGCCGCGGCGGCCGCGGTACAGGTACAGTCCGCTGCGCCGAAAAAGAACGGCAGCCGGGGCAACCGGGCCCAGCAGGCGGCGAAAAAGCAGCTGACCATCTGCGAGACGGCTATCGCCAGGCTGGAGGCGGACAGCGCGCGGCTGGAGGCGGAAATGGCGGAGAATGCCTGCGACGCGGAGAAGCTGAACGCGCTGTATCAGGAACAGCAGGACGTGCAGAAGCGGCTGGAGCAGGAGATGGAGCGCTGGGAAGAACTGAGCTTGCAGGCCGAGGAACAGGAGGAGCGATAACATGAGTGATATTTTGTGCATTTACTATTCCCGGACCGGGCATACCCGCCGGGCGGTCAAGGAGATCGCCGAGGCGCTGGGCGCGGAGATCACGGCGATCACCGACGACTGCGACCGCAGCGGCTGGCGGGGATATATGCGCTGCGGTATGGACGCCATGAAGACATCCACCCGGCCCCTGCAGCCCTTTGAGACGGAGAAGCCGCTGGGCGCGTACAAGCTGGTGATCGTGGGCAGCCCGGTGTGGGCGGGGCGGTGCGCCAGCCCCATTCGCGCGCTGCTGAAGCGGCGGGGACTGGAGATGGAAAACGTGGCCTACGTGGTCACGCGGAGCACCACCCAGCGCAGCGAGGAGGTCTATGACCAGATGGATATGTACACCGGGCAGGCCCACCGGCTGGCGGTGTCGCTGCGGCCGGACAGCGAGGGGTATGAGTTCTGGCGAAATGACTTTATCCAGAACGTGCGCCGCCTGCTGGAGAACGACTGAGGACGGGCCATGCAGGAGAAGCTGAGCGCCCTTGCGGCGCATTTGACAGAGGTGGAGCAGCAGCTGGCGGACCCGGCGGTATATACGGACCGGGAGAAGCTGACGGCGCTGCGCCGGGAGCAGAAGGAGCTGACGCCGGTGGTGGAATGCTGGCAGGCGTATCTGCGGGCGCAGGATACCGCCCGGGAGGCGGAGGAGATGCTGCCTGACCCGGAGCTGCGGGCCCTGGCACAGGAGGAGCTGGCTGGGGCGAAGGGGGATATGGAGCGCTTGCAGGAGGAGCTGAAGCGGCTGCTGCTGCCGCGGGACCCCAATGACGAGAAGAACGTGATACTGGAGATACGGGCCGGTATCGGCGGGGAGGAGGGCGCACTATTCGCCGCCGACCTGCTGCGGATGTACACCATGTACGCCGAACGCCGGGGCTGGACGCTGAGCATCGTCAGTGAGAACATGACGGAGCTGGGCGGTGTGAAGGAGGTCAGCGCCGAGATCGAGGGTGCGGGCGCCTGGTCACGGCTGAAATTCGAGGCTGGGACACACCGGGTACAGCGGGTGCCGGAGACGGAGTCCTCCGGGCGTATCCAGACCTCCGCCGCCACGGTGGCGGTGATGCCGGAGGCGGAGGAGGTGGAGTTCTCCATCGACCCCAAGGACCTGCAGATCGACACGTTCCGTTCCTCCGGCGCGGGGGGACAGCACGTGAACAAGACGGAGAGCGCCATACGTATCACCCATCTGCCCACGGGCGTGGTGGTGGAGTGCCAGGATGAGCGCAGTCAGTATAAGAACAAGGATCGGGCCATGAAGATCCTGCGTTCGAAGCTGTACGAGGCGGAGCAGGAGAAGCAGAACGCTGCCATCGCCGCCACACGGAAGAGCCAGGTGGGCACCGGCGACAGAAGCGGCAAGATCAGAACGTATAATTTCCCGCAGAACCGGGTCACGGATCATCGGCTGACGGGAGACAATAAAAACTTCAACATTGCGGCCATCATCAACGGCGATCTGGATGACATGATCGACGCGCTGACCCTGAACGACCAGGCCCAACGGCTGCAGGAGGGAAAGGAGAGTTGACCATGAACGAGAATAAGAAGAAAATGTATGACCTGTCCGGCCCCAAGACGGTGGAGGCTATGAAGAAGCGGCACTTTGACGCCTATTACTGTTCCACCGCTGCCGAGGCCGTGGAGAAGGCGCTGGAGCTGATCCCCAAGACGGACAGTGTATCCTGGGGCGGCGTGATGACGGTGGACGAGCTGGGGCTGAAGCAGCGGCTGGCGCAGGAGGGCTATACCCTCATCGACCGGGATACCGCTAAGGACCCGGCAGAGAAGCAGGCGCTGATGCACCAGGCGTTGAGCTGCGGCACGTTCCTGATGAGCAGCAACGCCATCTCCAAGGACGGGCAGCTGGTGAATATCGACGGCATGGGCAATCGGGTGGCGGCCATGTGCTACGGCCCCCGGCAGGTGTTGGTCATCGCCGGTATGAACAAGGTGCTGGGCACACTGGACGACGCCATTGCCCGCGCCCGGAACATCGCTGCGCCGGCCAACGCACAGCGGTTCGGTATCAAGACGCCCTGCGGCCTGACCGGACAGTGCGGTGACTGCACCAGTCCGGACTGCATCTGTTCCTATGTGGTGGTGACGCGGTACTCCATGGTGCATGAGCGTATCAAGGTCATTCTCGTGGGGGAGGACCTGGGGCTGTAAAAAGAGGAGTTTTGCCGCTGCGGCGGAATAAAAGAGCAGAAGAAACGAGGTTCGGGTGATGGAGACCATCATATTCCATCCGGAAACGGACAGAAACGCCATCACGGAGGCGGCGGCGATCCTTCGCCGGGGCGGCCTGCTGGGTATCCCCACGGAGACGGTATACGGGTTGGGGGCCGACGGGCTCAACGAGGACGCGGTGCGCCGTATTTTCGAGGCCAAGGGACGGCCACAGGACAACCCGCTGATCCTGCACGTGCCGGACGCGGGCTGGCTGGAACGCTGCTGTGTGGATATCCCCGACACGGCCTATGCGCTGGCGGAACGGTTCTGGCCGGGGCCGCTGACCATGATCCTGCCCCGGCGGGACTGCGTGCCCCTGCGGACCACCGGCGGGCTGGATACCGTGGGCGTCCGCTGCCCGGATACGCCGGTGGCGGCGCCCAGCGGGAATACCTCCGGACGGCCCAGCCCCACCTGTGCGCGGCACATGATGGAGGACATGATGGGCAAGATCGACGGCATCGTGGACGGCGGGCCCTGCGCCGTAGGCGTAGAGAGCACTATTATCGATCTGACGGTGCAGCCACCCCGGCTGCTGCGGCCCGGCGGACTGCCGCTGGAGGCACTGGAGGCTGTGCTGGGAGAGGTGGCCGTGGACAAGGCCGTGCGGCAGAAGCTGTCCGACGGGGAGAAGGCCAAGGCACCAGGAATGAAGTACCGGCACTACGCGCCCCGGGCTGCCGTGACGGTGGTGACGGGCGCGCCGCGGCGAAGCGCGGCATACATCGCGGCGCACCTGTCGGCGGGGGCCGGGGTCATCTGCTTTGACGAGTACGCGCCGCTGTTCGCGGGGCACATTGTACATCGGTTGGGACCGGCAGGAGACAAGCTGGCTCAGGCACAGCGCGTGTTCGACGCGCTGCGGACCTTCGACGAGACGGAGGTGACGGCCATCTATGCCCAGTGCCCGGACGAGGCGGGACTGGGACTGGCGGTGAGCAACCGGCTGAAAAAGGCGGCGGGGTTCCACACGGTGGACGCGTCGCCGTTGGTCATCGGCTTCACGGGGCCTACCGGCGCGGGCAAAACCAGCGCCCTGCGGGCGCTGGAGCAGCTGGGCGGGCTGGTGCTGGACTGCGACGCCATCTACCATGAGCTGCTGCGGACGGACGGAGCGCTGCGGGGGGCCATCGCCGGGGCGTTCGGCCCGGTGTTTGCGGCGGACGGCGGTCTGGACCGGCAGAAGCTGGGGAACCTCGTATTCGGCGATCCGGCGGCGCTGGAGACGCTGAACGGGATCATCTATGCACGACTGCCCCGGGAGCTGCGGCGGCGGATGGACGCGAGCGACGCGGCGGTGGTGGGCATTGACGCCATCAACCTGATCGAAAGCGGGCTGGACGGGCTGTGCCGCCGGACGGTGGCGGTGATCGCGCCGGCGGAGACGCGGGTGGCGCGCATCATGGCACGGGACGGTATACCGGAGGCATACGCGCGGCTGCGGGTGCGGGCACAGAAGGACGAGGCATTTTACCGGGCCCGGTGCACGGACGTGCTGGTGAACGACTGCGGCAGCGCGGCGGCCTTTACGGAAAAGGCACGGCAGGCGCTGGAGACGATATTGAAGGAGGAACGAGCATGAGCGAGGAAATGAAGGCGCTGCGGGAGCAGCTGCTGCGGAATGACAAGAACGGGTATGATACGCTGGACGAGGCGCAGCTGGCGGAGATGGAGGCCTACTGCGCGGACTACAAGGCATTCCTGAACGAGGGAAAGACCGAACGGCTCAGCGCCCGGGCGGCTATCGCCGCGGCAGAGGCGAAGGGCTTTGTGCAGTATAAGCGCGGCATGGCGCTGAAGGCCGGGGATAAGGTGTACACCTGCAACCGGGGCAAGGGGCTGATGCTGGCGGTCATCGGTAAGGAGAGCCTGGCCGAGGGCGCGCAGATCGCGGCGGCGCATATCGACTCGCCGCGGCTGGATCTGAAGCCCACGCCGCTGTATGAGGACAGCGAGATGGCATATTTCAAGACCCACTACTACGGCGGTATCCGCAAGTACCAGTGGGTAACTATCCCCCTGCAGCTGCGGGGCGTGGTGGCCAAGAAGGACGGCAGCGTGGTAGACGTGTGCATCGGCGAGGCGGGTGAGCCCCGGCTGGTCATCACGGACCTGCTGCCCCATCTGGGCGGCGAACAGGGCCGGAAGCCCCTGAACGAGGCGGTGCCCGGCGAGACGCTGAACCTGCTGGTGGGCAGCCGGCCCATCGGGGACAGCGAGGACAAGGACCGGGTGAAGCTGCATGTGATGAAGCGGCTGCACGACAAGTACGGCATCACGGAGAGCGACTTCGCCTCCGCGGAGCTGGAGGCTGTTCCCGCCGCGGAGGCGGTGGACATCGGTATTGACGGCAGCATGATCGGGTCCTACGGTCACGACGACCGGGTGTGCGGCTACGCGGCGCTGCGGGCGCTGCTGGATATCGAAACGCCGGACAAGACGGCGGTGTGCGTGCTGGCGGACAAGGAGGAGATCGGCTCCATGGGCGTGACAGGTATGCAGTCCGCGGCCTTTGACGACTTTATGTCTGACCTGTGCGACGGCCAGAACGTGCCGCTGAAGGCGTGCTTTGAGAACGCCTTTTGCCTGTCCGCCGACGTGACGGCGGCCTATGACCCCAACTTTGCCGATGTGTACGAGAAGAAGAACGCGGCCTTCGTCAACTACGGCGTGGGTATCTGCAAGTACACCGGCGCGCGGGGCAAGTCCGGTTCCTCGGACGCCAACGCGGAGACGGTGGCCTATGTGCGCGCGGTGCTGGACGGCGCGGGCGTGCGGTGGCAGATCTGCGAGCTGGGCAAGATCGACGCCGGCGGCGGCGGGACGGTGGCACAGTATATGGCCAACCGGAACATCGCCACGCTGGACGCCGGCGTGCCGGTGCTGAGCATGCACGCGCCCTTCGAGGTGGTGGCCAAGGTGGACTGCTACGAGATGTACCGGGCCTGCAAGGCACTGTACGAGGCGAGATAACGGAAAAGCACGGTCCCAGGCAGTGCCTGGGACCGTGCTTTTTACGGGAAAGATACGGAAATCCCTTGTAAAAAGTGGGGGAATACGGTATAATTTTCTACAAGAACAGCAGGAAGGGAGGCGTCGGTATGTACGGCATCGGTCAGCGGGTGGTGCACCCCATGCACGGGGCGGGCGTTATTGAGAGCGTGACGGAGGAGCTGCTGTACGGCGCGGCGCGGACGTACTATGTGTTCCGTCAAGCCGTCAGCGGACTGGTACTGAAGCTGCCCACTGATAACTGCGAGGCCATCGGCGTGCGGCTGCTGTATGACCGGGAGAGGATGGACGCGGTGCTCTCGGCCATCCCATCGCTGACGGTGGAGGAGGAGCGCAACTGGAACCGCCGCTACAGGGAGAACATGGCGCGGCTGAAAAGCGGCGACCTGACGGAGGTGGCACGGGTGGTCAAGTCCCTGATGCGGCGGGAGGCGGCGCGGGGACTGTCCACCGGAGAGAGAAAAATGCTGCACAGTGCCAAGGAGATACTGCTGTCGGAGCTGGCGATGGTGCGGGAGATCGGATACCAAGAGGCGGAGCGTCTGCTGGATGGCGCGGTGATGACGGGAGCGTGTGAATGACGATGGGGAAGCTCTTTGACAAGCTGTTAAACCGGAAAAAGGAACGGCACCCCCGCTGCGCGGCGCTGGTGCCTGCCGCGGGGCGCTCTGAGCGCATGGGCGGCACGGATAAGCTGACGGCGCCGCTGTGCGGCGTGCCAGTGCTGCTGCGGACGCTGCGGGCGCTGGATGAGGCGGCGCTGATCGACGAGATCGTGGTGGCGGTAAGCCCGGAGCGCCTGGAGGAGATCGCGGCCCTGTGTGCCGGGGCGAATGTCAAAACGCCGCTGCGCGTGGTGGAGGGCGGCGGGAGCCGCACTCAGTCGGTGCTGCTGGCGGCGCTGGCGGCCGGCGACAGCTGCGAGCTGCTGGCGGTGCATGACGGCGCGCGGCCGCTGATCCTGCCGGAGCAGGTGGACGACATGGTGCGGCTGGGACAGCGGACCTATGCCGCCGCGCCGGCGCTGCCGGTGACGGACACGGTGAAGGTGGCGGATATGGCGGGGCTGGTGCAGTCCACGCCGGACCGGAAAACGCTGTACGCCGTACAGACACCACAGGTGTTTCAGGCGAACATCCTGAAGGCTGCTCTGCAGTCGGCTATTCAGGCCGGGGCGGACATCACGGACGACTGCTCCGCCGTGGAACGGCTGGGCAAGGAGGTATGGCTGGCCCCCGGCTGGCGGGAGAACATCAAGATCACCACGCGGGAGGACCTGACCATGGCAGAGGCATTCCTGCGGGAGAGGGAGAACAGAGCATGACGGATCTGCGCATTGGATACGGCTATGACGTACACCGGCTGGTACCGGGCCGCGCCCTGGTGCTGGGCGGTGTGACGGTGCCCTTTGAGAAGGGGCTGCTGGGGCACTCCGACGCGGACGTGCTGACCCACGCGGTGATGGATGCCCTGCTGGGTGCGGCGGCGCTGGGGGACATCGGCAAGCTGTTTCCGGACAGCGATGCGCGCTACGCCGGGGCGGACAGCACGGCGCTGCTGCGGCAGGTGACGGCGGTGCTGGCGGAGGCGGGCTGGACCATTGTGAATGTGGACGTTACGGTGGCGGCGCAGGCGCCGAGGCTGGCGCCCTTTATCCTGGAGATGCGGGAGAGACTGGCGGCGGCCATGGGACTGGACGCGGGACGCGTTTCTGTGAAGGCGACGACGGAGGAGGGACTGGGATTTACCGGCAGCGGCGAGGGCATAGCGGCCCACGCGGCGGCACTGGTGGAGAAAACGGCGTAAAAAACCCTGTGCAATCTTCACACATTATTAACAGCGGTGGGGTTGTGCCAAAAGTGAACATATGGTACAATATACCTGTTAAGATGCGGAGGCGTGTCTGCCCGATACGGACAGATGCGCCGCTTTTTGGTATAGGCTATGGAGGACGAGGAAAGGAAGGTAGACTTGAGCCACAGGACTATTCAGGACGAGCAGGCGAGACTGCGTAAAAAACGGCAGAAGGCGGAAAACGTCTTTGCTGTATTCAAAAAACCGCTGCACGAGTCGCTGACATCGGTATTGCCGGTAATGCTGATCGTGCTGGTGCTGTGCTTCACCATTGCACCGGTGCCCAACAACGCCATGGTGGCGTTCCTGCTGGGCGGCGTGATGCTGATCGCCGGCATGGGACTGTTCACGCTGGGGTCGGAGATGTCCATGATCCCGCTGGGACAGGCGGTAGGCTCCGAGATCACACGGCGAAAGAAGGTGTGGATCATCACGGTGGTGGGCTTCCTCATCGGCATGATCATTACCGTGGCGGAGCCGGATCTGCAGGTGCTGGCCAACCAGGTACCGGCCATCGAGAACAACGTGATCATCTGGTCCGTGGCGGTGGGCGTGGGTGTGTTCCTGGTCATCGCCCTGCTGCGTATCGTGCTGGGTATCCAGCTGCGGTGGCTGCTGATCGGGTTTTACGCCATCGTGTTCACGCTGGCGATGTTCGTGTCGCCGGATTTCTGGGCGGTGGCTTTTGACTCCGGCGGTGTGACCACCGGACCCATGACGGTGCCGTTCATCATGGCGCTGGGCGTGGGCGTGTGCGCCGTGCGAAGCGACAAGCAGGCAGGGGGCGACAGCTTCGGCCTGGTGGCGCTGTGCTCTATCGGGCCGATCATCACGGTGCTGATCCTTGGATTGCTGTATAAGCCGGACGGAAGCGCTTACACCGCGGCGGTCATGCCGGATGCCAAGGACACGGTGGAGATGTTCGATCTGTATCTCAGCGAGATACCTCACTATCTGAAGGAGACGGCATCGGCGCTGCTGCCTATCGGCGCTTTCCTGATCCTGTTCCAGCTGGTGACCCGCAGACTCAAGCGCAAGGAGATACTGCACATGGTCATCGGTCTGGTGTATGTGTACATAGGATTGACCATCTTCCTGATGGGCGTGAACGTGGGCTTTATGCCCGTGGGCAGCTTTTTGGGCGGCAGCATCGCCAGCCATACCTATAATTGGATACTTATCCCCATTGCTATGGTCATCGGTTATTTCATCGTACAGGCGGAGCCGGCTGTCCATGTGCTGAACAAGCAGGTGGAGGAGATCACCGCCGGTTCCATCCCGGCTCACGCCATGAACCTGGCGCTGTCTGTGGGCGTGGCCATCTCGCTGGGGCTGGCTATGATCCGGGTGCTGACGGGTATCTCCATCATGTGGTTCCTGGTGCCGGGCTATGTGCTGAGTCTGGCGCTGAGCTTCGTGGTGCCGCAGATCTTTACGTCCGTGGCCTTCGACTCCGGCGGCGTGGCCTCCGGACCCATGACGGCTACGTTCCTGCTGCCCTTCGCCCTGGGCGCCTGCGACGCTGTGGGCGGCAATCTGGTGACGGACGCTTTCGGTGTGGTGGCGATGGTGGCCATGACGCCGCTGGTGACCATACAGCTGCTGGGCCTGAGCTATCAGAGAAAGCTGCGCCGCGCACCTGCTCCTGCCGCGCCTGTGGCGGTGGAGGAGCTTATCGAGCTGTGCTGAGGAGGTGGAGATATGTCTGAAACAACCAAGAACCGTCTGTATCTGATGATCACCATCACCAACCGGGTCATGGGCGCCACGCATTTTCTGGATTTCTACCGGGCTTTCGGCGCGCCGGTGGTGTTCACCGCCCTGGGACGGGGCACCGCCAGCAACGACGTGCTGAGCTATCTGGGTCTGGAGGCTACGGAGAAGTCCGTGATGTTCTCCGTGGTGACGCCGGCTGTCAAGGAGGTGCTGATGCGGGAGCTGGTGGACACCATGCGGATCGACCGGCCCGGCAGCGGTATCGCCGTGTGCCTGCACCTGAGCAGCGTGGGCGGAAGGACGGCGCTGAACTATCTGATCTCCGGCAAAAGCGACGCGCAGCCGGATATGACTGTGAAGGAGGAAGAGCAGATGAACGAGAACGCGTATCAGCTGATCGTGGCGATCACCAATACCGGGTACACCGACGCGGTGATGGAGGCGGCCTCCGCCGCCGGCGCGCGGGGCGGTACGGTCATTCACGCCCGGGCTACCGACGCGGGGAACACCAACAAGTTCTTCGGCATGGCCATCTCGGAGGAACGGGAGATGATCTTCCTGGTGACCTCCGCCGATAAGCGGGCGGCCATCATGCAGTCCATCATGGAGAAGGCCGGCGCCCACACTGAGGCGCAGACGGTGACGTTCTCCGTGCCGCTGGACGACGCAGCGGGGCTGTACAGCGCCAACAGCAACTGAAAAGCAAGGCCCCCGGCTTGGCCGGAGGCGGAGAATGAGCCTCCCCCGGCGAAACCGGGGGAGGCTTTTGTGTGAAAGGAACCGCCGGGGGGCGGCTTGTTCAGCGGTTATTGGGGGGATGCAAGATGACGCTTCAGGGCCTGGAAGGTAGCGTCACTGATGACGTGCTCCATGCGGCAGGCGTCCTCGGCAGCGGTGGCCTCGTCCACACCCAGGCGGCGGAGAAAGTCCGTGAGGACCGTGTGGCGCTCGTAGATCTTTTCGGCTACCTCGCGCCCGGCGGCGGTGAGGGTGATGTAGCCGCCGTTGTCTACGTCGATATACTGCCCGGCCTTCAGCAGGCCAACGGCGCGGCTGACGCTGGGCTTGGAGTAGCCCATATAGTCCACGATGTCGATGGAACGGACGGCCTTCCCCTGACGAATCAGGACCAGGATGCTCTCCAGATACATCTCGCCGGATTCCTGTAATACCACGGCGGCACCTCCCTTGACACTTAGAGTACTCTAACTGAAGTATAACACACGACTGGCGTAAAAGCAAGTGACAGTTAAATATATTTAACTGTCGTTACAATGGCGGGTGTTTCTTGACAGAGCGGTTAGCCTGTGCTAACATCATACCACACAATACAGATAGGCTGTTGAGGTAACGCACTATGACACTGAATGAACTGAAGATCGGCGACAGCGGCGTCATCACCGCTGTGGGCGGGGAGGGCGCACTGCGCTGCCGTCTGCTGGATATGGGGCTGACGCCCCGGACGCTGGTGACACTGCGGAAGGTGGCACCTATGGGGGACCCCATTGAGATACACGTGCGGGGCTATGAGTTGACGCTGCGGGTGGAGGACGCCCGACAGATCACCGTGGAAAAGAGGGATCGCGTATGATCTTTGCATTGGCGGGCAACCAGAACTGCGGCAAGACTACGCTGTTCAATGCTTTGACCGGCTCCAACCAGCACGTGGGGAATTTCCCCGGCGTGACGGTGGACCAGAAGTCCGGAGAGGTACGGGAGCACAAGGAGTGCACCGTAGTGGACCTGCCGGGTATCTACTCCCTGCGTACCTATACTCAGGAGGAGATCGTCACGCGGGACTACATACTGAACCAGAAGCCGGACGGCATCATCAACATCGTGGATGCCACCAACATCGAGCGCAACCTGTACCTGACACTGCAGCTGCTGGAGCTGCGGGTGCCTATGGTGCTGGCATTGAACATGATGGACGAGGTGCGCGCCAACGGCGGCACCATCGACGTGCAGAAGCTGTCCGACGACCTGGGCATTCCCGTGGTGCCCATTACCGCCGCCAAGGGCGAGGGTGTGTCCGAGCTGATGGACCGGGCGGTGGAGACGGCGAAAAACCGGGTGCTGCCCAAGGTCTATGACTTCTGCGCGGCGAATTCGCCGGTGCACCGGTGCGTCCATGCGGTGGTGCATCTGATCGAGGACCACGCTGAGCGGCTGGGTCTGCCGCCCCGGTTCTGCGCCACGAAGCTCATTGAGGGCGACAGGGATATGGCGGACCGGCTGGTGCTGGATCAGAACGAGAGGGAGCTGCTGGAGCACTGCATCGTGCAGATGGAGACGGAGAACGGATTGGACCGCAACGCCTCGCTGGCGGATATGCGGTATACGTTCATCGAGCAGGTCACCGCCGACGCGGTGGTCAAGTGCCATGAGAGCAAGGAGCACAAGCGCAGCGTGGCCTGGGACAGGGTACTGACGGGGAAATACACGGCGCTGCCGGTATTCTTCGGCGTGATGCTGCTGATCTTCTGGCTGACGTTCGATGTTATTGGCCAGGGGCTAAGCGATCTGCTGGCGCTGGGTATCGACTACGTGACCGCCGGCGTGGACGGGGCGCTGACCGCCTACGGCATCAACCCGGTGGTGCACAGCCTTATTATTGACGGTATCTTCGCCGGTGTGGGCAGCGTGCTGTCATTCCTGCCCATTATCGTGACGCTGTTTTTCTTCCTGTCCATTCTGGAGGACACCGGCTACATGGCCCGGGTGGCCTTTGTCATGGACAAGCTGCTGCGGAAGATCGGTCTGTCCGGGCGGAGCATCGTGCCGCTGCTGATCGGCTTCGGCTGCTCGGTGCCGGCCATCATGGCCACCCGCACGGTGTCCTCGGACCGGGATCGGAAGATGACCATTCTGCTGACGCCCTATATGAGCTGCTCGGCCAAGATCCCCATCTATGGCTTTTTTACCGCCGCGTTCTTCACCGACCACAAGGCGCTGGTGATGATCTCCCTGTATGTGCTGGGTATCGTGGTGGGTATTCTGGCAGCGCTGGTGATGAAGGGGACCGCCTTCAGGGGCAAGCCTGTGCCCTTTGTCATGGAGCTGCCCAACTACCGTATGCCCTCCGCTAAAAGCGTGGGGCTGCTGCTGTGGGAGAAGGCCAAGGACTTTTTGCAGCGGGCCTTTACCGTGATCTTCCTGGCCACGGTGGTCATCTGGTTCCTACAGAGCTTTGACACGCGGCTCAATGTGGTCACGGACAGCGCGGACAGCCTGCTGGCGCTGATCGGCCAATGGCTGGCGGTGCTGTTCAGACCGCTGGGCTTTGGCGACTGGCGCTGCGCCACGGCGCTGATCTCCGGCTTTATCGCCAAGGAGTCGGTGGTCAGCACGCTGCAGGTGCTGCTGGGAAACGCGGCCATCACGTCCCTGTTCACCACGCGCAGTGCCATTAGCTTTCTGGTGTTCACGCTGCTGTATACCCCTTGTATAGCGGCGGTGGCCACCATACGGCGTGAACTGGGATCCCGCATCAAAACGGTGGGCGTGGTGCTGCTGCAATGCGTAGTGGCGTGGCTGGCGGCGTACATCGCTTACGCTGTGGGAGGGCTGCTGCTATGAGCTGGATGGACTGGGTGCTGCTGGCACTGGTGGCGCTGTGCGGTGTGCTGGCCCTGCGTAGTGCGCGGCGGGCGCGGAAAAACGGCGGATGCGCCGGCTGCTCCGGCTGCGGCGGGAGCTGCGGCGGCTGTACCGGGAAAAAGGAATAAAAAACAAGGCCCGCGGGGGGCCTTGTTTTTTTACAGCAGGAGACCATATTTGGCGCACAGGGGCAGGAGCGTGTCCTCCGGCAGGGCGCCGTCGTACAGGGCGCGGCCCTGATAGGCCCGGAGGGCGGCCTCCAGCAGCTGGGTGTCGTCGCAGACGAAGCACACCGGTTTGGTGAGCATATACTGGTAGTCCGCCAGGGCCTGTACATCGTCCCAGGAGGCGATACGCAGGGCCAGGACCGTCTCACCGCTGTCCAGCGCGGCGGTGAGCGTCTCCTCCGCATCGCCGGTCAGGTCGACGACGGTGTGCCAGGAGACATCGACAGGCAGGGGGAAGGGCAGCTTCTCCGTGGCGGCGGGCAGCTCGTTCGTATGCTGCGGGGCCGGCGGCGTGATGACCGCGCCGCCCAGCGCTCGGGCCAGGGCGGCGATATGCGCGGCGGTGGTGCCGCAGCAGCCGCCGAACACGGCTACGCCGGCGGCCAGAAATTCCGGCACCAGGGCGGTGAATTCCTCGCCGGTGCAGCGGTAGACCGTCTCGCCATTCTCGATGATGGGCATTCCGGCATTGGGCTTGGCGATCAGGGGGACCCGGGCATATTCCTGCAGGCGCTTCAGCTGGAGAAGCATCTGCTCCGGGCCGGCGGAGCAGTTCAGACCAAAGGCGTCGATGCCCATGCCCTGCAGGACCACCAGCGCCGCGGTAATGTCGGTGCCGGAGACGCTGCGGCCGTTTTCGTCACAGGTGAAGGTGACGAAGATAGGCTTGTCGCTGACGCTGCGGACGGCCAGCACCGCCGCACGGGCGTCGGAGAGGGTCATCATGGTCTCGATGACGAACAGGTCCACGCCGGCGCGTTCCAGACCGGCGGCCTGCTCGGTGTAGATGTCCACCAGCTCCTCGAAGGACACGTCGCCCAGCGGGGCGAGGAACGCGCCGGTGGGGGACATATCGCCTGCCCGCAGGGCCTTGCCCTGCACCGCCTGGGCGGACAGCTCCGCCAGACGGCGGTTGTAGTCGGCGGTGCAGTTGAACAGGCCGGACTCCTCCAGCTTGCGGCGGTTGGCACCGAAGGTGGGGGTGTAGACCACCTGGCTGCCGGCGGCCACATAGCCGCGCTGGATGTCGATGATGGCGTCCGGATGGTCCAGTGTCCACTGCTCGGCGCAGACGTCGCCTGTATAGCCGCGCTTTTGCAGCTCGGTGCCGGTGGCACCGTCCAGAATCAGAGGGAAACGAAGCTCCATAGGTGTTACCTCCATTGCATGGGTCTTAGGGGAATGTTTTTGGCAAAGGCGTCGGCGAAGTCGGGACGCCCGGAGAGCTCGAGATAGGTGAGACGGTTGACGATGCCGTCCGCGGCGGACATATCACCCCGCAGGGCCAGCTGTGCCGCGCCGGAGAGGGCGGCGTTGCCTACGCTGTGGAGCTTGGCGGCGGGGAGACGGGGGAGCATACCGATGGCCGCGGCGCTGGCGGGGTCAAGGTACATCCCGAAGCCGCCGGATAGGTACAGACCGTCCAGCGCGGAAAGGGTCAGCCCCTGCTGCGCCAGCAGTATCTGCACGCCGGCGGCCACCGCTGCCTTGGCCAGCTGCAGCGCCCGGACATCAGCGGCGGTGAGATACACCCGGTCGGTCAAGTGAAAGACGCCGCAGCCGTTTTCGTCACGGGTCAAATAGCGGCGAAACGCCTCAGGCGCGTCTTCCGGCGGTAGGAGACGGCCGCCTTCGTCAATGACGCCCAGGCGCAGCAGGAGGGCCGTCAGGTCGATGAGACCAGAGCCGCAGAGACCGACTGCCTCGCCGCCGCCGATGACGTTCATCTTGAAGGCGCCGCTGTACCGGACGCGGCTGACCGCACCGGCCACGCCCAGCATACCGCAGGCGATGCCCGCGCCCTCGAAGGCGGGGCCGGCGGCCACGGCGCAGCAGGTGAAGCCATCCATGCCGCCCAGGGCCATCTCACCGTTGGTGCCGATGTCCAGAAACAGGAAATGGCCCGCGCGTCGGGCAAGACCGGAGGCCAGCAGGCCGGCGGTGATATCGCCGCCCACGAAGCCCGCCGCGCAGGGGACGCAGTACAGCGGCGCGTCCAGCAGCGTGAGGCCGGAGCTCTGACGGAAGAAGGTCTCCGGGCAGAAGGGGGCGGCGGCCAGCGGGCGGACGGATACACCGGCGAGCAGGCTCTGCATGACGGTGTTGCCGGCGGTCACGGTGCGCTTCAGCTCGGCGGGCTGCCGCCCGGCCTGGGAGAGTGCCCGGGTGAGCTGGGCCTTCAGCTGCTGGCGGAGCAGGGAGGACAGGCGGGTGAGCCCGTCCTGGTGGTCGATGGTATACTGGATGCGTGTGATGACATCCGCGCCGTAGGGGGCCAGAGCCGTCCAGTCGGCGCAGGTGGCCAGGGCGTGGCCGGTGGCCAGGTCGTACAGCCGCAGCGCCGTGGTGGTGGT